>Ga0207707_10000177_pt1 | contig 66169 bp, 68 predicted proteins | sample KBSC83BmetaG_FD_184336 | JGI IMG/M metagenome (GOLD analysis project Ga0207707, IMG submission 184336) | Corn rhizosphere microbial communities from Kellogg Biological Station, Michigan, USA - KBS C8-3B metaG (SPAdes) (version 2) | ecosystem: Host-associated > Plants > Roots > Rhizosphere ... | reverse complement strand
CTTCGGCAGCAATGAAACCTCCGGCGGCGTCGGCGCGGGCTTCAGTTGGTGAAGGAAGGGTTCGCCCGCGACTCGCGTCGCGGGCGAATCTCCGGCGCATCCGAATCGTTTCCCCCACCAAAGCCGGCGCGCAATGCGCCGGCTTTCTTTTTTTCGCCGCGCCACGCCATCATTTCACCGGCACCATCAGGTGCTGGTACGGGGTGCCGGCCCACATCACATAGGGCATTTTCGTATCCGGATTGGCGTTCTTCGGATACATGTCGTAGAACGACTGGTCGGCGCCGACGATCATCACGTGTGCACCGGTCTTGATCCAGTGATTGCCGGCGGCCGGCTTCTTCGCGTACGGATCGGTGTTGCTGGCGTCGGTCCCGCCTTCCAGCATGTACATGAGGCCGAACTTGCCGGCGGGCGGTGTCTTGTGCGCCATCCACGCGCCGGCCCACTCGAGTGCATTCTTGTCCATGCACATCGGATCGGAACCCGGCGTGGCCGGCGAATCGGGCATGCAGGTGAAGCCGTTGTGGCCTTCGCGCAAGGTGCGCATCTTGCCTTCCGCTTCCATCGCCACGATGGTCGCGTCCTTCGCCACGGCGGCGGGCGCGGCGCGTTCGGCGCTGGCGATCAGTTGCGCGTCGCTCGGGGTTTTCGCCAGCGCGGGCGACGAGGCTGTCGCGATCAAGGCGAGCGCCGCGATGGAGTGACGCCCGGACAAAACGGTACTGTTCATACGAGCCTCCAGGAGTTCGATTTCCCCCTGTCTGCTCGCGGCCAGGCGGCAAGACCGCCGGCGCCGCTCGCATCGCCCGCAAGATACTCCCAAGCCGGCCGCTCGGTCAGTGCCGGTTCTTCTCCTCCGGTGGAACCGGTTTCTGCCCCGCGGCCTTCAGTTTTGCATTGACGTCCGCGAGTCCCGAGGATTTCAGTTCGTCCCATTGCTGCAACGCCGCGTCCAGCTTTCCGCCCAGCGCGGCGTGGCCGGCACGCGCGTCGGGTGAAGGCGCGGCATCCGCACCGCCGTCGACCGCCTGCATCAGCGCGCCCAGGGATCGGTCCAGGAAAAAGAAGTTGTCGGTGCCCGCCGGCGCAGCCGTCCATGCGTTGTAGTGATTGGGGGCATCGAAGATGCCGCCGATCGCAACGACTTTCGCATCCAGCGCATCGATCGCGTCGCCGGGCGCGCCGTTCGATTCCTTGCGCGCAGCCTGCAATCGTTCGTGCAGCGACTTCGCTTCGCCCTGCGCGGTCGCGAGTTTCGCCTGCAGATCCTCCACCTGCCGCGCCAGCGCGAACTGCTGCGCGAAGGCATCGGCGGAAAGATGCACGCGTGGATCGGCGATGACGACGAGTGGCTGCTTGAACGTCCTGCCGTCCGCTTTCAACTCGACCGTGTAATTGCCCGGCGGTGCCCAGACGCCGTCCTTGTACGGATCTCCATCGGCCAGCGCGGCCTGCGGCGCGTAACGCAAGGGCCAGACGAATCGGTGCAAACCCGCGCTCGCCTGCAACACGCTCGGCACGTGCATCCAGTCGGCGGTCATGTTGATCTTCGAGAGGTCCGGTTTCTCCGGCAGGTCGGCGCTGGAGTAGTGCCGCACCAGTTTGCCGCGCGCATCGCGGATCGAAAGCTCGACCGGCGTGCGCGCAGCGGCCGCCAATTCATAATCGATGTACGCGCCCCACGGCGGATTCTCCCCGGTGGGTTCGTCGCGCGGCAGCGGCGTGCCGGTGAAAGCGGGCGGTCGCACGCGCACTGCGACTGCCGGTTTGAACAGGCGCGTCACCGAAGCCGTGCCATCCATCTGCCGCAGCGCACTGACGTCGTCCATGATCCAGAAACCGCGGCCGTGCGTGGCGATCACGAGATCGTCCCCGTGCACGTCGATGTCGCGCACCGAGGTGCGCGGCAGGTTCTGCTGCAAGGGCTGCCAGTGGTCGCCGTCGTCGAACGACACGTACACGCCCAGTTCCGCGCCGGCGTACAGCAGCCCTTTCCTCTTCGGATCCTCGCGCACAACGTTGACGAAATCGCCGTCGCGGATGCCGTTCACGATCGGCTGCCAGCTCTTGCCGCCGTCGCGCGTGCGATAGACGTAAGGCTTGCGGTCGTCCAGCCGGTGCCGGTCGATCGCCGCATACGCGCTGTTCCCGTCGAAATGCGAAGGCTCGATGATGCCGACCTTGGACCAGGCGGTGAGTTGCGTCGGCGTGACGTTGTCCCAGTGCGCGCCTTCGTCCGTCGTGCGCCAGATCAGGCCGTCGTCGGTGCCGACCCACAACAGTTTTTCATCCAGCGGCGAAGAGCCGATCGCATACACCACGCCGCGTCGCGGGCCCTGGCCTAGGTTGTCGGCGACGGTCGGCGCGTCCAGCGTCGGCGGCACGCCCGGATCGAGCCGCGACAGGTCCGGGCTGATCGCCGCCCAGTGTTCGCCGCCGTCGTCCGTGCGCCACAGCTTCTGGTTGCCGAAATACAGCACGCCGTGGTTCTTGGCATTGAACGCCAGGGGCAGCGTCCAGGTGTGGCGGTAGATGTCGGGATCGGCCAATGTCGGATCGACGCTGCGCGTCTGCTCGGTCTTCAGGTCGAGCTTGTCCACCGTGCCGCCGTAGACGATGTCCGGATCGTCCGGATCGGGCGCGATCATGCCGCTCTCGCCGCCGGCGGTGGTTTCGCGAAATTGCTCCATGCTGATGCGATCGTTGTAGGGCGCGCGAGAGGGAATCCCCACCGCGCCGGAATCCTGCTGCGCGCCGTACACGCGATACGGGAAACTGTTGTCGGTGCTGACGTGATAGAGCTGCGCGGTCGGCTGGTTGAACCACGAGGACCACGTCTTGCCGCCGTTTACGGTGATCACCGTGCCCTGGTCCACGCCCAAGATCTGGCGATCGGGTTCGTTCGGATCGATCCACAGTTCGTGGTAGTCGTCGCCGGTAGGGTCGCCCTTCATCGGCAGGAATGTCTTGCCGCCGTCGTCGCTGCGCAGCAGGATCGTGTTCATCGCATAGACGCGGTCCGGATCCTTCGGATCGGCCGTGATCTGGCCGAAATACCAGCCGCGCTGCCAGATGCGCGCGTCGCTGCTGGTCTTGCGCCAGTGCGCGCCGGCGTCGTCCGAGCGGTACAGGCCGCCGTCGTCGGCATCGACGATCGCGTAGATGCGGTTCGGTGCCGCGTCGGAAATCGCGATGCCGATGCGTCCGGCGTGCTTGCTGGCGAAACCGTCGGTGAGTTGCGTCCAGTGATCGCCTCCGTCGGTGGACTTGTACAGGCCCGAACCCGGCCCGTTGGACGGCGGATACACGTTCCACGGCGGCCGGCGTGTCTGCCACAGCGAGGCGTAGATCGTGTTCGCGTCGCCCGGCTTGAAGATGATGTCGATCGCGCCGGTGTCGTCGTTCGGGCCCAGCACCTTCTTCCAGCTCTTGCCGCCATCCAGGGAGCGGAACACGCCGCGCTGCGCGTTGGGTCCGTACGGATGGCCGAGCGCGGCGACGAACACGCGATTCGCATCGTGCGGATCGACGCGGATCATGCCGATCTGCTGCGTGTCTTCCAGGCCGATGCGCGACCAGCTCTTGCCGCCGTCGACGGACCTGTACATGCCCTTGCCCTGGGCGATGTCCGAACGCATGTCGGCCTCGCCGCTTCCGACGTAGATCACGTTCGCATTGGACGGCGCCACCGCGATCGCGCCGATCGAACCGACGTCCTGGTCATCGAAAATCGGATGCCAGGTCCTGCCGGTGTCGTTGGTTTCCCACACGCCGCCGTTGACCGACCCGAAATAGAAATGCTTCGGCTGCCCCGGAACGCCCGTCACCGCCAGCGTGCGGCCCGCGCGGAACGGCCCGATCAGTCGCCAGTGCAGGTCGCCGAAAGTGGATGCACGCGATGCGGCGGTCGCGGCCCGCGCCGGGCTCGACGGCGCGACCAAGGCTGCGGATGCGGCAATGGCGGCAATGGCAACTGCGGGCAGCAAGGCAGAAAGCTTCATCGTCTATTCCCTTGGCACGATGCGCAACACCGCATGATAACGGCCGCGGCAGGACGCGACAGCATCGCGCAGTCCATGCGCTCGTGGATGTGCCGGGCGTCATGCAAGCAAGATGTCAGTCGCCTCCGGTTTCGTTGTCGCCGCGGTTGTCGCGCGCGCGCGCCGCCGATTCGGCCACGCCGGGAAAAATGAAACGCAACGGGCTCCGCGCGCCGGACAGGCGGCGGTGCCAGCGCCATTCGTGGCGCATGCGCAACATCCGCTTGATCAGCCAGCGCGACGCCCACGGCAGCAGTGCCAGCAAGGCCAGCGACACGATCAGCGGAACGGAAATCAGACCCTGCAACGTCCTGGCGCTCGCGATGCGCGTGCCCGCGTTCACGTAGACGATCGTGCCGGCCAGCATGCTGAGTTGCGTGGCCCAGTAGTACGTCCGCACGCGGATGTGCGTCAGCCCCATCAACAGGTTGACGATGAAGAACGGGAAGATCGGCACCAGTCGGATGCCGAGCAGGTAGAACGCGCCATCGCGTTCGATACCTGCGTCCACGCGTTGCAGCCGGTGCGCGAAACGCTTGCGCACCGCGTCCTTGAAGACGAAGCGCGCGGCCAGCATCGCGAGGGTCGCGCCGATCGCGGAGCCGAACGACACGATCACGCTGCCCACGACCACGCCGAAGATCGCGCCCGCCGCCAGCGTCATCAGCGTCATCGCCGGCAGCGACAGCGCCACCACGACGACGAACACCGTGAAATAACCCAGCGCCAGCCGCCACGGGCACGCCGCCCACCAGGCGTCCAGCATCTGGCGGTCGTGCTGCAGCGTCTGCAGGTTGAATTGCTGCGGCGCGCCGGACATGAAGAATGCGACCGCGGCGCCGACCAGCACCAGCAGCAAAGCGACGCGAACCATCCATGTCACGGCGCTGCCCATCCGGGCCAGCATGCGCGCGAAGCCCTGAACGGGCTCGGCACCGCGCGTGCGATGATCGCGGCCGAATTTCGGGAAGGAAGATCGCTTGTCCGCCACCGCGCTCGCCCTGCACAGGCTGAAACACGATCACCTTTTGCAGGCATTGCTGGGATTGACGCTGGCACTGGCGATCCTCGATCCGCGCCCGCCGGGCGAGTACCTCGACTGGCTCGACGTGCCGACGCTCGCCGGCTTGACCGGCCTGCTGATCCTGACGCAGGCGGTCCGGCTCAGCGGGCTGATCCAGCGATGGGCGCTGGCCCTGGTGGCGCGCCTGTCGAGCGTACGCATGCTGGCGCTAACGCTGGTGCTGTTGTCGGCCATGCTCGCATCGATGCTGACCAACGACGTCGCGCTGTTCCTGGTCGTGCCGCTGACGCTGGCGATCGACGCGATCGCGCGCGTACCGCGCGCGCGACTGGTGATCTTCGAGGCGCTGGCGGTGAACGCCGGTTCCACCCTGAGCCCGATCGGCAATCCGCAGAACCTGTTGCTGTGGCAGCATTCGGCGCTGGCATTTCCGCGATTCACGCTGGCGGTGCTGCCCGCGGGCGGAATCATGCTGGCGCTGTTGCTGTGCGTTGCCTGCGCGGCGTTTCCGTCCGCGCCGCTGCAACTGCAACGTGCGGTCGAGCCGCCCGGGCTGAATGTCCCGCTCGGAATCGGCGCCACGCTGCTGCTGGGCGGCATGGTCGCCGCGCTGCAATTCCACCATGCGGTGGAAGCGATGCTGCTCGTGTTCGCGCTCGGCATCGTCTTCTTCCGTCGCGTGCTGGCCGGCGTGGACTGGATGCTGCTGGTCACGTTCGCCGCGATGTTCACGGGCCTGGGGCACCTCTCCGCGGTGCCGTGGGTGAACGCGCACGTCGCGATGCTCGACTGGCACGATCCGCGCGTGCTGTACGGCGGCGGCATCGCGCTTTCGCAGGCGATCAGCAATGTGCCGGCCGCGGTGCTGTTGCAGAACTACACCGGCGACCTCACGTTGCTGGCGATCGCGGTGAACGTGGGCGGCTCGGGAATCATGATCGGCTCGCTCGCCAACCTGATCGCGCTGCGGTTGGACGGCTCACCGCGCATCGCGTGGAAGTTCCACGCCTGGTCGATCCCCTATTTGCTGGCGAGCGCGGTGCTGGTGGCGCTGTGGGCGTTGCGGTGAATCGATCGTCGAGCGCGCCAAAAACGTCATCGTCATTCCGTGGCTGCTCACGGCGCAGGACCACGGAGCTCTTGGCCATGGATGGCAGCTCGACGCGCACAGTGCGCTCATTCAAAAAAGCCGGATTCCGGATCGCGGCCGCGCCGCGTCCGGAATGACGATCGGAAATTACTCTCACCGCAACAAATCCGCGTACTCACGATGCCGGCGCATGAACGCTTCCGCGTACGCGCACGCCGGGACCACCTTCCAGCCGTTGGCACGCGCGGTCTCCAGCGCGACGCGCGTGAGTTCCGCGGCCACGCCGCGGCCGCCGATTTCCTCCGGCACGCCGGTGTGGACGATGGTCATCACGCCGTCGCTCAGGCGGTATTGCAGTTCCGCGCGATGACCTTCGATTTCCGCGTCGAATTCCTGCGCTTCCTTATCGTGGCGAACGTCCATGTCTTCGCTCGCAAATCAGACGATCGGGATCTTGCGGATGTTCGTTGCCGGATCCAGCCAGAACGAATCCTTGACGAAGCGGTTGAACAGGTCCGGCGGCAGCACGCTCTCGCGCTTGGTCACCGTCACCTTCGGCTGCACCTTGTGCAGGCCCGGCAGGCCGAGGCGCGAATCGAATTCCGGCTCGTCGTACTGGATGTTTTCGAAGTCGTGCTTGAACATCGGCTCGCCGAGGAACTGGTATACCGCCTCGATCGCGCGCTGCGGATTGGCGGTGAGCGTTTCGTACGTCATGAGCATCAGCCGACCCGGTGCGTACTCGCCGTAATAGGCGTCCTTCGTCGCCTGGTACGAAAAGCCGACCATGCCGGCGACATCGATCAGGCTTTCCGTGCGCGAATACACCGTGCCGTTGGGATTGAAATGGAAGATCTTGCTGGCGCTGAGTGGGTGCTTGCGCACCATGCGCTCCACGCTGTCCAGCACCCACGGCATCTCGCGCACGCAAGCGATCACCTTGGCGTTGGGGAACAGGCTCGCCAGCATCGGCATCTTGCTGCACCAGATCCGGCCTGTGTCGATCGCCACTTCCAGGTTGGGATAGACGCTGTAGTAGTTCCAGAAAAGCCCGCGCAGCACCGCCAGCCGCTGCGGCTCCTCGATGAACACCGAGAAATCGTTCTTGCCGCTCATCTCCGCCACCAGCGCGCTGACCATGTCGCCCAGCGGCGACGTCATGCCGGCGTGGAAGCGCGGGTTCTGCTTCAGGATCGCTCCCAGCAGCGTGGTGCCCGCGCGCGGGAAACCGGAGATGAAATGTAGGCGCGGCGCCTTTCGCGTTGCGGCCGTCGGACGGCTCGCCGCCGGCACTGTGGGTTGCTGGGCCATGCACTTCCCCGGATCAACTGGAAGGGCGAGTGTAAAACAAGCCGGCCCCGGTGCGCTGCCGGTCGCCCACAACGTGACGATTTTGCGGCCGAAATGCGTTGACCGCCCTGCAAGGCGGCGTTACCGTCGTCGGTCTCGATTTGGTGTTGTTTCCGCTGAGGAGGAAGCATCATGCGATCGGGTACGCGTATCATCCTTGCGGCGCTGCCGCTCCCGGCATTCTTGTTGTTGATTCCGCTCGCGTCAGGGGCGGGCGAAAGTCCCTACAACCCCCGCCTGGCGCAGTGCGCGACGCTTCCCACTGCGGCCGCAGCGCAGGCATGTGCGAAGGCCGCCGCACCACACGCTGCGCAGGACTTCTCCTACTTCTGCCACGCCGGCAACAAGGGCCCCTCGCACACGCTTTACATCACCCCCATCCATCATCTGGACAATGGGGCAGACGGCACGACCGAGAATTCGATGGATCGGGCCTGGTCGCAGGCGATCCACGGCCAGCGCGATGCTTACCTGCCGGAGTGCCAGATCACGCAGACGTCGGACGTGCAGCGGCAGCGGCACGACGTGCTCGCGCAACCACGCGAGCACACCGTGAACGTCGAGTGGCAATACGGACAGAGTGGCCCTGCCGTCGCGTCCCAGTAAGGACCGGCTACTGCATCACCAGCTTGATGTTTGTTTCCACCCGAGGAGGAAGCATCATGCGATCGCTCACGCTCGTCATCCCTGCCGCACTGTCGGTAGCGGCACTCGCGCTGGTCCCGGTTGCATCGGGTGCCGGCGAGTCTCCCTACAACCCCAATCCTGCACCCCACGCGGTGCCGGACATGTCGTATTTCTGCGTCGCCGGCAACGTCGGCAGCTTCCACACGCTCTACATCAGCGATGTCCACCATCTGGATCGGGCTCAGGATCCGAATACCCAACCTGCGCTCGACCAGGCGTGGATGCAGGCGATCCGCGGCCAGCGCTATCCGTTCAACGCGCACTGCCTCTTCGACCTCACCGCGCATGTCCAGGCGTTGCGTCAATCGGTGCTCGCGCAACCGCACGCGCAGACGGTGAACATCCGGTGGCAATACGGACAGGGCGGGCCCGCCGTCGCGTCCAACTAGAACTTTCGCGACTGCGTCACGTCATCCAGTTCATCTTCGCGTCCACCGTCATCCCGGCCACGGATTGGCTGGAATCCAGAACCAGGACGGCGACAAAGGTGACGACAGGCAACGTTCTTCCATCTCCCCTCCACAAACACAGTGGTTCGCCGATCCGGCCAAGGAGGCACGATCATGAATCCGCAAACGATGCTGTTGACCAGCTTCATCCTGTTCGCGATCACGGCCGTGCTCGGCGTGAGCATGGTCGCGATCCGCGAATCCCGGAAACACAATCCGCCCGCGTGGCTGACGATGTTCCATGGCTTGCCCGCGGCGGCCGGACTGACACTGCTGCTCTATGTGACGTGCGCATTCGGCGTGCCGACGTTGGCTGCCGCGGCGCTGATCCTGTTCCTGATCGCCGCAGGCGGTGGCGCCGCGCTGAATCTCGTCTACCAGCAGCGGGGGCAACTGTTGCCGCGCTGGCTGATGTATCTGCACCTGTTGCTCGCCGTCTCGGGTTTCGTGCTGCTCGGGATCAGCGCGCTTGCCACCGCCGGATTGCCGGGCTAATACGCACAGCCTGCAGCATGGGTCCGCACGCGCGCCGGCGGCAGCGCGGTCACTGCGGCGCGCCGAATAGCACGCTCAGCATGCCGATGCTTGCGTGCTCGATTCCGTCGATCAGCATCTGCGCGCGCTCGTCCTGGCCCTGCTGCGCCAGCGCGTACAGCAGCGGCCAGTAGTGCTCAGGCGTGGGCACGCTCAAGCGCGTGGCCTCGTCGTCGACCGGATCGACCAGCGCGGCGTGGTCGCGCGAGCGCAGCGCATCGTCCACGCGGCGGTTGAAGTGCTCGCCCCACGGCGCGGGCGCCGCGGCTTCGTTCCAGTCCAGCCGCTGCAGGTTGTGCACGACATTGCCGAATCCGGCGATCAGCACGCCCTCGCCAAGCAACGGGTGCAGCCGTTGCGCGAGTTCGTAGTGTCCGCGCGAAGTCAAAGCGGCATCAAGGCTCAACTGCACCACCGGCACGTCGGCCTCCGGATAGACGTGCCGCAACACCGACCAGGTGCCGTGGTCCAGGCCCCACTGGTCGTGATCCGGCGTCACCCGGGTCGGCCTCAATAGCTCCTGTACGCGCCGCGCGAGCCACGGATCGCCCGGCGCCGGATATTCCACCTCGAACAATGCGGGCGGGAAATTGCCGAAATCGTGGATCGTGCGCGGGCGTGCCATCGCCGTCACGGCCGTGCCGCGCGTCACCCAGTGCGCGGAAACCGCCAGCACCGCGCGCGGCCGCACGCGCTCGCCGAACGCACGCCACGCGCGCGTGTAGCGGTTGTCCGCCAGCGCATTCATCGGACTGCCGTGGGCGAAGAAAACGGAAGGGAGCATGGCGATTCGCCTCGCTGTCGCGCAGCCGCTTATCTTGCGCGCTTTGCCCGTGTGCGGCGTGAAGTTTTCGCAGGTATCGCTGCGCCGGCCGCGGGACTTTGGTCCAATACCATCGTGCCCGGTATGTGACGTTTGCCCCAACGCACGAAAGCGAGCAGGACCTCGCCCAGATCCCTGCCCTTGCGCGTCAAGGTGTACGCATAGCGCACAGGACGTTCCTGGTAAGGCGTGCTGGTGATGATTCCCGCGTCTTCGAGTCGCTTCAGACGATCTGCGAGGATGTTGGTCGGGATGCGTTCCGGCGAATCCGAAAGTTCCTTGTAGGTACGCTTGCCGTGCAGCAGGTCGCGCACCACCAGCAGCGACCACTTGTCGCCGACGACGTCGAGCGAATTGGCGACCGCGCAGGGAGAGCGCGGGAAAGACTTTGCGGTGTTCATGTTCGAATATCGGAACCCATCTTTGCCCGTCATCCCGGATTGCACAGTCCGTGCATGGACTTTGCCCTTCGGGCCAGCGGTTGGTAGTTCAAATTCGTTCCGGACGATTTTGTCCGGCCAATCCATGGCCGGAATGACGATGCTGGAAGACACCAGTAACTTGCGATATGCAAGTCAGTATGCTACGGTCGCCACTCACTTGCAAACTGCAAGTCACCGGAGCTTCGTTATGTCGACCTCAGTCCTCCCATCCCCTGCCTCATCCCGGTTCAGCGGCATACGCCTCACGACCCTCCTCGTTCTCGCCATCTGGTTCGTGGCGGTCGTGGCCCTCGGCACCAGAGGCGCGTTCCTCGGCCGGCCGGGCATGCCGCCCGTCGGCATGGCGATCGGCTTCACGTCGCCACTGCTGGCCTTCTTCGCATGGCTGCGGCTCTCGCCCGCCTTCCGCGACTTCATCCTTTCGCTCGACCTGCGCTTGATCGCAGGCATGCAGGCGTGGCGGTTCGCGGGCCTGGGCTTCCTGTTCCTGTATGCGTACAAGGTGCTGCCGGGCGTGTTCGCCCTGCCGGCCGGATTGGGCGACATGGCCGTCGGGTTCGCTGCGCCGTGGATGATCCTCGGCCTTGCCCGTCATCCCGACTTCGCCGCCGGCGCTGCATTCGTCCGCTGGAACTGGCTTGGCATCCTCGACCTCGTCGTTGCCCTCGGCCTCGGCGGTTCGATGGCGATGGCGGCACCCGGAACGATCGGCACCGCGCCCATGGCGACGTTGCCACTGCTGATCGTCCCCGTGTTCCTCGTGCCGATCTTCCTGATGCTGCATGCGGCGGCGCTTATGCAAAGCCGGCGGATGATTCGCGGCCGCGCATAGGCCGGCGGCCGCCGGGCCTCTGCCGCGATGCCGCATCAAGCCTCCGAATCGAACAGCGGCGAGAAACCGCCGTAGATCATGCGTTGCATGTCGAAAGGCATGTCGCCGGACGGCTTCATGCGCTCGTCATCGAGCATCTTCTTCGATGCGGCATCGCAGGTCGCACGATCCGGCCAGACGATCCAGGAAAACACGACGTTCTCGTTGTCCCTGGCCTGCACCGCGCGTTTGAAATCCGTGACCTTGCCGTCGGGCACGTCCTCGCCCCAGCATTCGAAGACTTGCCTTGCGCCGTAATCCTTGAAGATCCACGCGAACTGCTGGCACATCTTGCGATAGTCGTCTTTCTTGTCCCTTGGCACCGGGATCACGAAACCCTGGATGTAACTCACGATGTCCTCCTTGCCGGTCGTGCGCACCGCGGCGCGGTTCACCCCGAAATGTCGGGTTGCGCGACGATCGCGAATAGCCATGCCGCGACCACGGGCGGGGAAAGCCGCGTAGCGGTCGTCCGCAGGGTGTCTGTCGATTGCCGCGGGCAGGGAGAATGAAGGCGGGCGTGGCAAGCGCACGTTAAACCGTCATTGCCCGCGAGATGGATCGTGCCTGCTGGCAAAAGAGCCGATCAGGTGTACCTTGCGCCCGTGGCGATTCAGGCCGCGGCAACCGGTGACTCTGTCCTGTTGTTCATCCGGGCCGGCCATCCGAACAGGTGAACCATTTCAAAGAGAGGAAACGTACCGTGTCTCCACGCTTTGCGATTTGCCTGGTCACCCTTGCGCTGGCCGGGTGCGGAACGAGGTCGTTCGTCATGCCTGCGCACGACGGAGCATTCTGGGTCACGGGTTCGTCCGCGCATTTGAGCGGCGCCCAGGAGAAGGCTCGCCTGGTCGAGGACGCCGATGAATATTGCGAGCGACACGGCAAGTCCGCCATCGTGATTGCTTCCAGCGAGAACGATGCCGAGCCCGGCACCCTCGCGGCGCCCGGCAAGCTGGCCCGCGCGACGGTGCAATTTCGCTGTCGGTAGTGCACAAAAAAAGTGGCGGGAAGAATTGCCCTCCCCGCCACTATCAATATCCTAGCAGGTACGGGGCTTGCGGCAAGCCCCCGGTGATGCCGTCCAATCGCGCACCCGGATTTCGGGATGCAGGCGATTGGAGGTGTGAATGGGTTTGTCTTCATCGAAAAATGATTCTCCCGCAAGCCGCGGGCATGACGTGGTCATCGCCGGCGGCGGGCCGACGGGGCTGATGCTGGCGGCCGAGTTGAAGCTGGCGGGCATGGACGTCGGCATCATCGAGCGTCGCGCCACCCAGGAACTGGAAGGCGCGCGCGCGCGCGGCATGCACACGCGCACCATCGAGGTGCTGGACCAGCGCGGCATCGCGGACCGGTTCCTCGCGCAAGGCAAGACGTATCCGGTGGTGCACTTCCACGTCCCGCTGGACATCAGCGACTTCCCCACGCGGCACAACTACATCCTCGGGCTGGTGCAGAACCGCATCGAGCGCACGCTGGCCGGATGGGCCGGTGAGCTGGGCGTGCCGATCCACCGCGAATGCGAGGTGACAGGTTTCGCGCAGGCTGAAGGCGGAGTCGATGTGTACCTTTTCGATGGCAGCGTTGCGCGCGCGCGATACCTGGTCGGCTGCGACGGCGCGCGCAGCAAGGTTCGCAAGGCAGCGGGCATCGCGTTTTCCGGCTGGGACGCATCGACGAGCTGGCTGATCTGCGAGGCCAGCATGTCGCAAGAACCGGAGCTGGGCTTCCGCTACGACGACGCCGGCATGCACGCGATCGCCAAACTGGAGGACGGCCGCATTGGCCTCGTTTCGACCGAACGGCAGGTGGGCGCGACGGAGGAACCGACACTCGACGATATCCGCGCGGCGCTGCTGGCCGTGTACGGCACCGACTTCGGCATCCACGATCCGACCTGGATCTCCCGCTTCACCGACATGGCGCGCCAGGCGGAAACGTACCGCGACCGGCGCGTGCTGCTGGCCGGAGATGCCGCGCACGTGCACGCGCCGGTGGGCGGCCATGGCCTCAACACCGGCGTGCAGGACGCGGTGAACCTGGGCTGGAAGCTGGCGCAGGTTGTGAAGGGGATATCGCCCGACAGCCTGCTCGACACCTACCATGCCGAGCGCCATCCGGTGGCCGCGCGCGTGCTGCGCACCACGATGGCGCACGTGGCGATCGGCCGGCGCGACGAACGCACGCTGGCGCTCGCGGAAATCGTCTCCGGGCTGCTGCGCATGGACGAACCGCGTAAACGCATGGCCGGCGAGGTCACGGCGCTGGACATCCATTACGACTTCGGCGAAGGACATCCGCTGCTGGGACGGCGCATGCCAGATCTCGATCTTGCCACCGCGAACGGTTCGACGCGTGTGTTCGAACTGCTGCACGACGCGCGGCCGCTGCTGCTCGACTTCGGTGAACTCGGCGCGCTCTCCCGCATCGCCGCTCCGTGGGTCGATCGCGTTGGAATCGTCGAAGCGAAATGCCGCGGCGCGTGGGAGCTGCCGATGATCGGCGCGGTGCCTGCGCCCACCGCCGTGCTGGTACGGCCCGACGGCTACGTTGCGTGGGTGGGCGATGGATCGAGCGCGGGACTCGCCGACGCGCTCGCGTTCTGGTTCGGGATGGCCGCCGGAAACTAGTGTTGCGGACCGAGAATACCCTCACCCTGCTCGCGTAGGCTGCGGTTGCGGCGCATGCACGGCGGCGCGACCGCGCGCAAATGCGCGCTTGGCGGCCGGCGTGGCCTGCATCTGCATCAGGAAACCGAACTGCGTGATTTTCAGGTAGACGTGTTCGATCTGGCGTTGATGATCGCGCAACCGATACTGCAGCTCGGAGTCGTCGAGGTTCGCGAGCACGCTGCGGAACCGGCGCAGCACGCGCGTCTCGCATCCGGATGCCTGGGTCACGAAAGCGGCTTCGCCGTCGGCGCTGATGCTCGCCAGCCACTTGGAGTAGACAGCGCGCAGAGCCCCGACCACGCTGCCGCGCCGCGATGGCCGCCGCCCGGCCCTGACTAGGTGATCGGCCAGCTCGGCGCCGATCTCCTGGTGGATTTGCCCGGCCTGTTCCAGCGCGCGCTTCAGATGAGTATGGTTGATGTCTTGCACGACGCGAAGCTGGCACATGCGCGCGTCGTCCACGGTCTTGAGCAATCCCTGCAGCTTGTCCAATTCCCTGTTCATGTTGCTTCTCCGTTACGGTGCGACGGTGTGGATAGATCTGGAAGAAAACGGGTGGCACGGACGGGCGCTCCGCGCCGGGCGGCGTCCGCAAGTTTGTGGATTCGATATCCCCGAAAGAGCTTCCTTGCCCGCAATTTCATCCTTGAGAAAAGCAGATCCCGCATGACGCGATCGGTCTTTTCCGGGAAACATTGACAATGCTCCGGGAGCCTAGCGAGAACAATGTCGCATTCGCGTGAGGAAGGCGCCGCCGGACGTGGCAGCGAATGACGCGCGGGTTGCCGCAGGGGCTATTGCCTAGTCGGCAGAGCCCCGGTATCCCGGCCCGCGCAACACTTCGCCCGGCAGGGTTTGCGTCATCCTTCCTTCTGCGATCACCGGCACGCCGTTGACCAGCACCCACGACATGCCCTGCGCGAGCTGCTTCGGTTGCTCGAACGTCGCGGGCGCGCGCAGCTTGGCCGGATCGAAGACGACGATGTCGGCGAAATCGCCGTCCCTGATTTCACCGCGATGGGCGAGGCCCATGCGTTTCGCCGGCAGCGAGGTCATCTTTCGTATCGCATCCGGCAAGGTCAGCGCGTGGTCTTCGCTCACGTACTTGGCGATGATCCGGACGAACGCGGCGTAGGCGCGCGGATGCGGATGGCCTTCGCCGAGCTTGCCGGCCGGCGCCTGCGCGGCGGCATCGTCGCAGATGGACACCCACGGCTGCTTCAACGCCAGCGTGACGTCCGGTTGCGACATGCCGAACACGGCGACGCCGGTGGCGGCATCGTCCTTGATCAACATGTCGAGCAGTGCGTCGATCGGCTTTTCGCGCCACACCTTGGCGACGTCGTCGAGGCGCTTGCCTTCGAACTGCTCCAGCGAAGGGTTCTGCACGGACGTGATTTCGACCGAGTGCGGACCGGGCACTTCCAGCCAGTCGTTGCTCCATGCATCCGAAGGCGTGAGCATGTCCTTCTCGATCCGCGCGCGCGTTTGCGGATCCTTCAATCGTTCGAGCAACTTCGCATTGCCGCCGACGTGCGCCCACGGTGGAATGAACGAGGCGAGGTCGTTGCCCCACGCGGTGTAGGCGTAGGTGTCGGCGCCGATGTCGAGGCCTTGCGCGCGCGCCGCATCGATCTTCGCGATCACCTTCGGCATGCTGCCCCAATTCCGGTGACCCGCCACTTTCAGATGGAAGATTTCGACCGCGGTGTGTGCGCTGCGCGCGATCTCGAAGACCTCGTCGAGCGCGGCCATTTCGCCGTCGCCTTCGCTGCGCATGTGCGTGGCGTAGATGCCGCCGAAGGCCGCCGCCGTTTTCGCCAGCGCGATCAGTTCGGGCGTGGTACTGAAGGTGGCGGGCGGATATTGCAGGGCCGTCGAAACACCGAACGCACCATCGCGCATCGCGCCCGCGACGATCGCCTGCATCTGCTTCAGCTCGTCCGGCGTTGGCTTGCGGTCGCCGTAACCGATCACCATTTCGCGCGCAGTGGCGGCGCCGACGTAGGTACCGAAGTTCACCGCGATGCCCTGTTTTTGCAGGCGCGCGAAGTATTCACCGAGCGTGCGCCAGTCAGGCTTCGTATGCGGTTTTTCTTCGGCGATGATCTTGTCATTGACCGGGGCGACCGATTCGCCTTCGCCGGTGACCAGCGTGGTGATGCCCTGGAAAATTTTCGACGGCGCGTGGCCATCCACAAGCAGGGCGCCGCCCGACTGGTCCAGCATGTCGATGAAACCCGGCGCGACCACCATGCCGTGAGCGTCGATGACATGTTTCGCATCAGCGTGCCCGAGTTTGCCGATCGCGGCGATGCGGCCGCCCTTGATCGCCACGTCGGCGGGACGCGCCGGCGAGCCGGTGCCGTCGATCACCTGGCCGTTGCGGATGACGACGTCGTACGAAGTCGCGGAAGCCGCCTGCGCGCCGGAGATCGACAACCCGAGCGCGAAGAGCAACAGCGAGCGCATTGTCGAATGCATCGAATCCTTCCGGCGGGTGATTTCAAGCCTTCGCCGCTTCCGGCGCCATCGCGCGGATACTGCGCATCTGCGGGCTGCCCAGGCACGACAGCGCGATCGCGGTGAGCGTGAAGCCGGCGATGCCGAACAGCGCGGTCAGCGAGATCGCCTTCAGCAGCGCGCCGGCGATCGCCGCAGACAGCGGACCCAACCCCATGAAGGCGAACATCAGGATGCTCATGGTGCGCCCCATCATCTGCGGCGAGACGCGCTGCTGGATCCAGGTGAAGATCGCGATCTGCACGATGCCGCCGAGCAGCCCGGTGCAGAAGAGCAATGCCGCGCCGGCGTACGTGGTGTGCACCAAGGTCAGCGCGGCCAGCGTCAGGCCAATGATGCTGTCGAAACACAGGATCATCACGCCAAGATGTCCGCGCGTCGCGCGCTGCCCGGCGCCGGAAAGAAAACTGCCGGCGAACATGCCCACGCCCTGCGCGGTCATGAGTATCCCGAGCGAGGCCGCGCCGAGGTTCATGCGCGTGTCGGCCAGCACCGGCAAGCCGACCTGGATCGGCCCGCCCACGAACACCGAGACGAAACTCGCGTAGATCACGAACGCACGCAGAGGCACGTCAGACCACACGTAACGCACGCCCGCGGCGATGCTGGCGAAGACGCCCACATCCGTTTTCGGCGGATGGAAGTCGCCGTGCACGCGCACCATCGCCAGCGACACCAACGAGAAAACGAAGCTCGCCGCATCGACCGAGAACGCGAGTCCCAGTCCACGCGCATCCTGCAGCGCCTGTGTCGCCGGATGGTGCGCACCCAGCGCGATCACGAAACCGGCGAGCACCGGGCCGACCACCATGCTGAGCTGGCGCATGCCCATGAACGCCGCATTTGCCGCACGCAACTGCTCCGGTTTCACCAGTTGCGGCAGGATCGCGGACCCCGCCGGATACGCGAATGCTGTTGACAAGCCGATGCCGAGCGCCAGCAGATACACCATCCACATCTGGATGCTGCCCGACAGCACCAGCGCGGCGAGCACTACGATGCAGGCGGCGTTGATCCCGCGCGCGCCCAGCAGTACGCGCCGCGGCGACATGCGATCCACGATCGCGCCGCCGACCAGCATGAAGGCCGCGCGCGGGAACGCCATCACCGCCAGCACGATGCCCAGCGCCGCGGGATTGCCGGTGAGTTTCAACACCAGCCACGGCAGCGCGACCAGCGTGAACTGGTCGCCGAAGGCGGAAATCGAACTGCCACCGAACAGCAGGCTGAAATCGCGATTGGCGAAAAGCGAATTGCGCGCGGACGCGGGCGCAGCGGGGGAGGCGGTGTTCATGGGGTCGGCCCGCTGTAATCCGGCACGCAGTTTACCGCGTTGGCGAAGCCGAACCTTCACTTCTGCAACGGCACATCGGCTTCATCGCCGAGACAGGGCGCGAGGTTCTCGATGTTCCAGCTCGCGACACGCGGCGGCGCCGGCATGGCTGGCGATGACGCTCGCTTCAGCGGGCGGCGCCGTGTCTGGTGTAGGTGCGCAGATGGTAGACCCGGTCCACGTGGTGCGCACCGAGCCAGCCGCCGAACGCGGAAGTGATCAGCGAGGCGAGGGCACAACCGAACGCCGTCCACATGATGCGCGCGCTGTATTGCGCGAAAGCGTCGGCATCCAGGGCGGGCAACGAATCGGCGGGAAGGGCGGCGGCGAAAGTGAGATGGGTCATGCCGCTCGCGATCAGGAGCGTCGTTGCCGTAAGCGACAATCCCCATACCGCGAGTCCGCGGATCACGCCCATCTCACTGTCGTTGCGGCCGTCGAACCAGCTCGCGAACATCGCGCCCAGCCACAGCGACGCCGCCCAAGTCAGGATCATCCACGTGATCGCGCCGCCGGACACCCCGCGCGCCACGGCAGCGGGGTCGTGCGGATCGAACGCGGAGAATCCGACGGCCACGCCGAACGCGTACAAGAGTGCGGCGACTCCAGTCGCGAGCAGCCAGCCCGCCCAGACTGCGCCCCAACGCATCACCGGATGCTCCTGCATCACCGTCGCATTTTCCATGATCGGCATGGCTGCATCTCCTCGTTCGAAACACTCAAGAACATCCGCGCAGCAAGGCCACGATGATCAGGATGGGGATCGGCACTCCCAGCAACCACGCGATCACGTATCCGATCTTGCCTTGCTGCCTGCGCGGACCCCCGTATTTGCGGAAGGCCTTTCGAATCCGTTCCATGCGGCACCTCGTGCAGAGAACCCATGCAACCAATAAACATCCCGCGGTGAGGCGGATGTGAAGCCGTGTCGATAAAGGTTGACCCACCCTTCACGCCGAGGTTGGCATTGAAGGCCCGGGTACCACAAGGAAGCGGGCATGAGCGACGACAGGAGCAGGACCGGACAGGCGGACCGCGTCCGCATCAACGCCAACCAGGAGCACGAGCTGCGCGACTGGAGCGCGAAGTTCCGCGTGACGCCCGGCGAGTTGCGCGCCGCGGTCGACAAAGTGGGCGTGATGGCGAAGGACGTGGAGCGCGAACTCCAGTCGCACCGGCATTAGAGGGCCGATCGATGCAGACGCCGCCCCGAGGGAAGCGCGACTGCACGGAGGACCGACAAACCTGCCTGCGACAGGAAGCCGACGCGGCGGAAGCGCCAGCGCAGCGGACTTCGTTCGCGTTCTGGTGGATCTGCCTGCTGGGCGTGGCGCTGGCCGGCGGCGCGTATGTCGCATTGCGGCTCGACGTTTTCCCCGGCGCGCCTGCGCGCGCCGTCGCCTTCCTCGAGCGCGCGGCACTGGGCATCGGCGCGGTCGCGCTGCTGCTCGCGGTCTACCGTCTGCTCGACATCCTGCTGCGCGCGATCCCCGACGTGGCGTTGCGCTACAACGTGCGGCGCATCGGCAGGCTGGTGCTGGCCACCGCCGTGTTGGTGATCGCATTGACAGTGCTGTTCGCCAACTGGTACGCGGCGCTCACTTCGCTGGGATTGATTTCGATCGTCCTGGGCTTTTCGTTGCAGACGCCGCTCGGCAGCTTCATCGGCTGGATCTACATCCTGACCAAGCGACCATACCGGGTGGGCGATCGCATCACCATCGGCGATTCCAGCGGCGACGTCATCGACGTTGCCTATCTCGACACCACGCTGTGGGAGATCGGGGGGCCGATGATCGACAGCAAGCACCATCCCAGTGGGCGCGTGATCAAGTTTCCGAATTCGCGCGTGCTGACCACGCCGGTGATCAATTCCTCGTGGGTGCTGTTTCCCTATGTCTGGAACGAGATCACCTTCCAGGTCGCCTACGACAGCGATCTGGAATTCATCAGCGAGGCGATGCAGAAGGCCGCCGACGAAGAAGTGGGCGAAGCGATGCGCGCGCAGATAAGAAACTATCGCGAACTGCTGGCGCGCACTCCCGTGGACGAAGTCGAAGTGCGCGAGCGGCCCTCGGTGCACTTCCGCGTCGATGCCAATACCTGGCTGGACGCGACGGTGCGCTACCTCGTCGATCCCAGGCAGGCCGGCCGGGTGAAGAGCCAGTTGATCGTCAAGATGCTGAAACGGCTCAACGAGGCGCCGGAGCGCGTGCGATTCCCGAAAGGCGACGCACGCTGAATCGCGGCGTCTTTGGAACATCCGTTTCACGGCGCCTGCGCATGTCAACCGCTACCGTGCCAGAACTTTCCGCAGGAGCAGCGTACATGGACGCCATTTCTTTGTTGACGCAAGATCACCAGAAGGTCCGCAAACTCCTGAAGGAGTTGAACGACACCACCGAACGCGCCAGCAAGACCCGCATGGAGTTGGTGGAAAAGATCGCCGTGGAACTGAAGGTGCACACGCAGATCGAAGAGGAAATCTTCTATCCCGCGTTCAAGCAGGCCTGCAACGACAGCGACAGCGACAAACTCTATTTCGAGGCACTGGAAGAACACCGCGCCGCCGGCGATCTGGTGCTGCCCGACCTGCTGAAGACCGATGTCAATTCGGAAAAATTCAGTGGGCGCGCCAAGGTGCTGAAGGAGTTGGTGGAGCATCACGCCGACGAAGAAGAATCAGAAATGTTCCCGCGCGCGAAGAAGATTTTTTCGGGCGAGGATCTGAAAACACTCGGCGAACAACTGGCCGAGCGCAAGCAGGAGCTGCTCGAGACCGCCGCAGCGGCTTGAGCGTCCCCGGACAAGTCATCACCCGATCGCCGGGCGACATCCACAGACTGGAGTTCCAGGGCGAGCCGGCTGCCAGTTTCTCCACGCCTCGACACAGCCGCGGTTCCATCCATCCAATGAGACCGCGGCTTCGTCGTTTCACTCCGCCGGTGCGAGCAGCTTGGGATCGCCGATCTTTACCGGATCGCCGAGGGCCAGCGTCTGGAAGCCTGCCGATTTCGCCTGCTTGTTGAAGTCGAACACCGCCTGGCGCAAGGAACCGTTGAACGTGTCGAGCTTCGGTTGCAGGCCGGCCTCCATCTTCGCGATGTATTGTCGCTGGTTCGCATTGGGCGCCTGGTCCGGGCCCATGCGCGAGACGCTGCGATACACGTCGAAGAAGCTCATGCCCCAGGGCGCGAGCTGGTGCAGGTCGTCCTCGGGCACCTTGTACTGGATGTCCGGAAGCCAGAAATCCTTCGAGAATTCGCCGAGCGTCGCCTTCAACGATTGCGCACTCGCATGCACGCTCGCCTTGGCGCTGCCCGCAGGCGCATCCGCGGTGGAATCCAGGATCTTGTCCAGCGTCTGCATCATGTCGTAGCTGCGGCCGATCATCGCCGCGTCGGCGGCGGCTTCGTCGCGCAACTTCATCGCGCTGTCGAACGCCGCGCGCTGCAGGTCAATGCCATCTCGGATAACCGGGAAGGCATCAGGGAAAAACAGGGCCTTTTGCTCATTTACCAGGGAGCCGGGTGTACCGGCAGGATGCCATTCTGATGTTGTGGTCAGGCCACCGAACTGACCCACCACAACTACTGCTCATATGCACGGGCGCTCTAGGGGTGCAAAGTGCGCAAATCGGTTAAGGCCGAGCTACCCGAGCGATTGATGCTTTGATCTCATTTTTGCTCAAATGCGTTGACTCGGCGGCGCTGCGCCATTTGCCGATCCATGCTTGGTTTCCGCTTTGCGAGCCAAGTGCCGCCCGTCGTCGAGGCAATCAGTCGGCGCCGGAAAACGCGACTGTGCTGAGCAGCGCCAGCGCGGCCTTGCGCGAGTCCAGCCTGGTGTGCTGCACCACGATCGGAACATCCGCTTCGAACATGCTGGAATAATCGGTGTCGCGCGGCACCGGCGCAGGGTCAGTCAGGTCGTTGAAGCGCATGTGAAAGGTGCGCCGCGCGGGCACAGTGACCTCATAAGGGCCGACCGGTTCGCGATCGGAAAAGTATAAGGTGATGCGTACGTGCGCATCGCGATCGTTCGCGTTCAACATGCACGCGGTCTCGTGGCTGAGGAAACGCCGATCTTCGCCGTCGGTGCTGTCCGGCGGGATATAGCCTTCCGCGATCACCCAGTGCGTTTTGCCAATCATGGCTGCAGTCCTTTGCTCAACGTGAACGGCTGCGCAAATTGCAATGGCACGACAGCGCGCCGATCACTCCGAGCGCAAACGCGCCGGCCAGCAGCGGTGCGCGATTCTTTTCAACCCACAGCGCAGGCGAATGGGACCACGCACGAGCACTGAACTCGCCGCGCGTCGCGTGTTCGCCCGCGATTGGACCGAACAGATTGTCGGGCCGCGTGCCGCTGTCGGCCTGATCGGTCTGCTGTCCTTCCCAACCCGTGCGACCCAGGTACCAGTCCATGAAACCAGGGACGAAGCGTTGCCCCCACAGCGCGATCCAGGTCGGCGCACCGACCGGAACGGTGCGGCGCTTGTGGCTGGCCGCGAACAGGATCGCGTCGGCCGCGATTTCGGGTTGATAAATCGGCGGCACGGGTTGCGGGCGGCGCGGCAACTTGTTGCGCGCCCATTCGAACTGCGGCGTGTTCAGCGCCGGCATCTGGACCGCGGTGACATGGATCCTGCTGCGCTCGTGGATCAGCTCGCAACGCAGCGCATCGATGAAACCGGCCAGCGCGTGTTTGGCGCCGCAGTAGGCCGATTGCAGCGGAATGCTGCGGTAGGCCAGCGCGGAACTGACCTGCACGATCGTGCCGTGGTTGCGCATGCGCATGCGTTTCAGCGCAGCCATCGTGCCGTATACGCCGCCGAGATACGTCACTTCGGTGACCCGCTTGAATTCCTCCGGCGTGATTTCATCGACGGGTGCGAACACGGTCACCATCGCGTTGTTGACCCAGATATCGATCGGACCCAGTTCGCGCTCGATGCGGATGGCGATCTCGTCCAGTGCGCGCGCATCGGTGACGTCCGCGCTGCACGCAATCGCCTCGCCGCCGGCCAGTTCGACTTCGCGGCGCGTGGATTCCAGCCCTTGCTCGCCGCGGGCGATCAGGCCGATCCTGGCGCCGTGCTTCGCGAACGCGAGCGCGGTGGCGCGGCCCACGCCCGCCGTTGCGCCGGTGATCGCGACCACCTTGTTTTGAAATGAACCTTTCATGTTCGCTCCTCGTGCGCGTTTCATCGCTGGATGCAATCCGTATGACCGCAACCGCACGCGCCGCCCTGGATCCGTCGACGGGTAGGGCCGGGGTTCTGATCTGCGTTGCGGCAGTGTTCGCTGCAATATTGTTTGCCAAGTTCGACGTTGCAGCGGCAGCCTTCGTGAATGCAGCGTTCCTTGGGATGATCGATTTCCATGAGTACCTCCTAGTCGCTCACGCGAACACACGATAGCGCTCCGCATCCTCGTGTTTGAATTCCAAACCCAATCCCGGCCGCGACGCATCGGGATGCAATGCGCCGCCCACCGGTTGCAGCACGCCCTCGAACAGCATGGATTCGATGCGCACGTGGTCGTGGAAATATTCGATGTGGCGCAGCGGCCGCGACGCGCAGGCCGGGTGCGCATGGATCGACGGCGCGCAGTGCGCCGAGAGGGGAAGATTGAAAGCCTCGCACAATGTCGACGCGCGCAGGAAACCGCTGATGCCCGCGCAGCGCGTGGCATCGGCCTGCAATACGTCCACTGCGCCGGCTACCAGCATGCGGCGGAAATACCACGAGTCGTAACCGTATTCACCGGCGGCGATGTCGATTTCCGCGGGTGCGCGATCCCGGATCAGACGCAGGCCATCCAGATCGTCCGAGGTCACTGGCTCCTCGAACCAAGCCACGTCGTAATCAGCGAAGGTCAGCGCCAACCGCAACGCCTGCTTGCGCGAGTAGGCGCCGTTGGCGTCGACGAACACCTGCACTTCGTCGCCGACGGCCTCGCGCGCGATGCGCACACGATCGGGATCGCGCTGCGGTTCACGCCCCACCTTCATTTTCACCATTCCGATGCCGTCGCGCGCCCAACCGCCGAGCTGGTCGCGCAACTGAGTGTCACTGTAGGAGCAGAAGCCTCCGCTGCCGTACACCGGTACCGCATCACGTACCGCCCCCAGCAATTTGAACAGCGGCAGGTCGAGCAATTTCGCTTTCAGATCCCACAACGCGTTGTCCACCGCGCTGATCGCCATCGACACGATGCCGGGCCGGCCGAGATTGCGGATCTCGGTGATCATCGCCGACCGCGCGCCGGCGACGTCCATCGCATCGCGGCCTTCGACTTTTTTGGCCAGCAGATCGCGGATCAACACCGCAGTGGAAACACCCGCGTAGCTGTAACCGACACCGCACTTGCCGCCGGCTTCGATTTCCACCAACACCAGCGTGGTCGAATCCCATTCCAGCGTGCCGTCGGATTCGTGCGCATCGGTCGGCACGGTATACGCCGACACCCGCGGTGCGCCGAGCGCGATCTTGTCCATGGCGATCAGTCGGCACTGCCGGGAAACAACGTCGCCCAGGTTTCGCGAGCGGATTGGCGCAACATGCCGGCGGTGCCGCTGTCGCCCTTCAACATCGATCCGACGAAGGCCCTAGCCTGCTTGAAAGTGATATGCGGCGGCAGCGGCGGCACCTCGGGATCGGTGATCGCCTCGATCACGCAGGGCCGATCGGCGGCCAGCGCTTCATCCCACGCACCCGCGATCTGCTCGGGACGGTTGACCATCACGCCTTTCAAGCCGATCAGCTCGGCATAACGCGCATATGGGAAATCCGGCACGTGTTGCGAGGCGTCGTACCTGGGATCCCCTTCCATCACGCGCTGCTCCCAAGTCACCTGATTCAGATCGCGATTGTTCAACACCATGATGATCAGGCGTGGATCGTCCCATTCCTTCCAGTAGTCGCCGATGGTGATCAGCTCGGCGTTGCCGTTCATCTGCATCGCGCCGTCACCGACCAGCGCGATCGCCACACGCTCGGGAAACGCGAATTTGGCGGCGATCACGTACGGAACGCCGGGGCCCATGGAGGCGAGACCACCGGAAAGCGAAGCCATCATGCCGCGCCGGATCTTGATGTCGCGCGCGTACCAGTTGGCCGAAGAGCCGGAATCCGAAGCGAGGATGCAATTGTCCGGCAGCCTGGGCGAAAGCTCCCAGAACATCCGCTCGGGATTGACCGGAGCGGCCTCGTTCATCGCGCGTGCTTCGATCACGCGCCACCATTCCTTGACGCCCTGCTCGATCTCCTCGCGCCAACTGCGATCAGGTTTGCGTTCCAGCAATGGGATCAGCGCACGCAGCGTCGCCTTGGAGTCGCCGACGAGATTGATCTCCATCGGATAGCGGATCGACAGCATCGACGGATCGATGTCGATCTGCACGCCACGCGCCTGACCTTCCTTCGGAAGAAATTCCGAATACGGAAAACGCGAGCCGATCATCAGCAGCGTGTCGCAGCCCATCATCATGTCCCAGCTCGGCTTGGTGCCGAGCAGGCCGATGGAACCGGTGACGAACGGCAGTTCATCGGGCAGTGCGGCCTTGCCCAGCAGCGCTTTCGCCACGCCCGCGCCGAGCAGATCGGCGACTTCGATCACTTCATCGGTTGCGCCGAGCGCACCCGCGCCTACCAGGATCGCGACTTTCTCGCCCGCGTTCAGCAGCTCGGCCGTCGCCTGCAGGTCTTCCTGTTTCGGCACGACGTGCGGCGTGCGATAACCTAAGCCGGAATGGATGGTGCCGTGCTTGCGCGGCGGCGTTTCCACCGCGTCCAGTTCCTGCAAATCATTCGGCACGATGATGCAGGTGACCGTGCGCTTGGAAATCGCAATACGCATCGCGCGGTCGACGACGTGCCGCACCTGCGCCGGCACCATGATTACTTCGTCGTATTCGGATGCGACATCCTTGAACAGCGTAGTGAGATCGACTTCCTGCTGATACTGCCCGCCCAGCGCGGCACGCGCCTGCTGGCCGACGATCGCCACCACCGGCTGGTGATCGAGCTTCGCGTCGTACAGGCCGTTCAACAGATGGATCGCACCGGGGCCGGAGGTGGCCATGCACACGCCGACTTCGCCGGAAAACTTCGCGTGCGCGCAGGCCATGAATGCGCACATCTCCTCGTGCCGCGCGCGCACCAGTTTCATCTTGCCTTCGGTGCGGTTCATCGCGCCCATCAGGCCATTGATGCCGTCACCCGGGAAACCATAGATGCGGCGCACGCCCCATTCGTGCAAGCGCTTCAGGAGAAAATCGCTGACGGTGGCGGCCATGTGTACCTCCTTGTGACGGCGAGGGCAGCGCATTTCGTTGCGCAGCCAACGAGTGTGCGGTGTGCCGAGTCAACGTAATGCGAAATGCACCTTCGCTTCACATTCGATCCCGCATTCACAGTTCGCCTCTGGACGCCATTGCCTTGATGCGATCGGCGGTGCGGCAGGCGATTGCCTGGATGGTGAGCGAAGGATTGACGCCGCCCACGGTCGGGAATACGGAGCCGTCGCAGATCCACAAATTCGGAATGTCCCAACTGCGGCAATCGGCATTCACCACGCTGCTGCGCGGGTCGTCGCCCATGCGCGCGGTTCCATTGAGATGGCAGGTGTCGTCTTTCTCGGCCCAGATGTCGCGCGCGCCGACCGCGTCCAAACATCGCGACATGAACGCAACCGAATGCTTCACCAGTGCCTTGTCGTTGTCGCACAGCGAGAACGTCACGCGCGCGATCGGCAATCCGTATTGATCCTTTTCGTCTGCCAGCGTGACGCGATTGCGTTCCTGTGGCAGCACCTCGCCGCAGATCTTGAAGCCGGTCTGGTGGTTGTATTTATCCATCTCGCGCAACAACGCTTCACCCCACAGGCCGCGATTGCCGACGTGCGTGGCGGCCCACGAGATCGGCAGCGGCCCCTGCGACATGACCGCGTAGCCGCCGAAGAAATCCTTGTCCGTGTCGGCGTAGTTCCAGTGTTCGGTGATCGTCAACGATGGCGGACCCTTGTACCAGCGGATTTCGTCTTCCATCGTGCCGTACACGCCCTGATTGGTTTGCACCATCAGGTTCCTGCCGACCAGGCCGGAACTGTTGGCCAGGCCATCCGGATAACGCGAAGACGCGGAGTTCAACAACAGGCGCGGCGTCTCGATCGCATAGCCGGCCACCACCACGTTACGGGCGCGCTGGAATCGCCACTGCCCTTCGCGCTGATAGTGCACGCCGGTGACGCGGCCGGCGTCGTTGGTTTCGATGCGCCCGATCATCGCCAGGTCGCGGATCTCCGTGCCGGCTTTCACCGCGCGCGGAATCCAGGTGATCAGCGCGCTCTGCTTTGCATTGGTGGAACAGCCGGCCACGCAGAAACCGCGATAGATGCACGGATGCGATTGACCGCGAGGCGCGGACACGGTGGCGAGCGGCGTTTCCGTCCACTCGACGCCCAACGCTTCGCAGGCTTGCGCCAGCGTCCAGCCGGCTGCGTTGATTTCGTGCGCGCGATACGGATAGCGCGGCCGCGGTGGTCCCCACGGGTACGTCAGCGGTCCCGCCATCTTCAACGCCTGCTCGACTTCGGTGTAGTAGTTCCACATCTCGCGCCAGTCGAGCGGCCAGTCGACGCCATAACCGAGCACGCTGCGCGACTTGAACCACTCGGGCCGGAAGCGCAACGACACCATCGCAAAGTGCACGGTGGAACCGCCGACCGACTTGCCGCTGTTGTTGCTGCCTAGTTGCAACGGATTGTCGCCGTCGCAGATGCGCTCATCGGTCCAGTAAAGTTTCGCCTGGTGCGTTTCGTCGGAAGCGAATTCCTCCAGCGGCCGCCACCACGCACCGGCGTCGAAGCCGATCACCGAAAATCCGGCTTCGGACAATCGTGCCGCCAGCGTGCCGCCGCCCGCGCCGGTGCCCACGATCGCGAAATCGACTTCTTCGTCGTCGCGGAATCGTCGCATCGGCATCCACCCCGCCACGCGCAGCGGATCGGGTGCGCGGCCGTCCTTGCCGCGCGGCGCGTGCAGGGCGTCATCCAACATGTTCGTTGGCCCTGCGCGCCTTGTCTTCTTCACCCGGTTTCGCTTCGACCGCTTCCCACGGATCGCGGCGGTTGAAATACATGCGCACATAACCGCGCGGGCTGGCGGGGCCGCCGAAGCCGATTTCGCTCCATGCGGTCGGGTGCGAGTAGTACGCGGCGACGATGTCGTGCGCGAGGCGCTGCGAAAAGAATGTGTCGGGTGGCATGCCGTCCCATTCGGGACTTCCGAGTTTGGCGTCCTGCATCGCCTTCAGCAGTTCGTCTTGCTGTGACGAAGGCAGGAAATGAAAACGACGTCCATGTTTCGCCACAGATTCTGCATCCAGCGCAGCCAGTCCGCGCCGCCACGCTTCCTGCATCCGTGGCAAAACCGCGACGCGATAACCCTCGCGATGGTCGTCTGCCATCTTGCGATCGACCAGCGCCGCGATCGGCACCGCCGCGCGCGTCTTCGGCTGCGGCACGATGCGGTCGCAGACCGAGGTGAGAGTTTGCCATTCTTGCAGATCGAAAAATTTCGGCGAGTTAGTGATGGCGAGACGCGCGTCGATCACCGCGCGCGTGACAGCGTTCCATGAAAGCGTGTCGCGTTTGCGCAGAACGTCGTAGGCGGGGTAGCGCTCAGGCATCGGGATGGTCTCTCAGCAAGCCCAGCGCCGCGAGTCCCGCGAGCGCCAGCCCGGTGAAACTCGGCGGCGCAGGCACCGGCGGTCCGTTCAACACGGTCTGTTTCCAGTTGCGCCAGCCACCCATCTGACGATGCACGCCAAACGCATGGAATCCCGCGCCGATGAAACCGATCAACGCCGTCAGCCGCAACCACCAGCGCGTGAAGCGGCGTGGTTTTTCCGGATGGCTCGCAGCGGTTTCGGCGAGCAACGCTGCGGCCACGGGCGGCACCGTCACCGGCACGAACATGAAAGGATCGTGGTACGCGCCGCGAAGGTGCAGCAGACCCGCTTCCGATGCCGTGGCGAGCAAGCCGATGCTGGATAAGGCGGCCAGCGCACGCCCGGCGCGAAAACCGAACACGCGCGCCTTGCGTGAACCACTGTCGCGCAATCGTTCCGAGTAATAACCGAGCAGGCCCGCCAGCGCCACGGCTGCAGGCGCGCCGAGCGGCGAACCGTAGAACAGGTTCTGCCAGCAGAAACCACTTGGCCGCTTCGTGATGTTGTAAACGTGGAACCCGGTGCCGACCAATCCCGTCAGTGCCGCGGCCAGATAGACCGGATCGCGCACCTCGTGCGCGCCCGCGCGATAATCGCCGGTGCCGTGCACGCTGACCGCGAGTGTCGCCGCCGAAACCACCACCGGCGTGATCATCGCCTTGTTGTGGAACGAGCCGCGGTAGTGCTCGATCGCGCTGTCGAGCAGGGTCGATGTCGCGATCAGGCCCGAGGCGCGATTCAAACGGCGCGCGGCGGTAATGATCGCTTTATTGTTGGAAGCCGCGAGACCCTTTGTGCAGCGGCGGCGCAACACCGCGGCACCGGCCGCAATGGCCAGTGCGCCCAACGCTCCTGTGCCGAGCTGTTGTAAAGCCAGCCGTTGTGTAGCACCTTGCCGGGTGGTCGGCATCGACATCCTTGTCTTGTGCACCGCATTCGTTGCGGAACGTCCTGGACGATCAACGACGCACGGCAACGCAGCGAGTCAAACCGCGGATTTTGCGGCGTGCCGCGTCAAGCGCGTGCGAAGGTGACGACTCGCATGGCGTTCAACCCAGCCAGCCTCCATGAAAGCCGAGGTTCTGCAAACCGCGCCTGAAGACCGGCGAATTTCGCGTCAGTTCCCAGATCAAGCCCGAGCGTGCGTTTTCGATCATCATCGCCACGAGCCCCTGATCGAGTCCGAAACAGGCCGGCGATACCCAGCCCGCGGAGCTATCGTCCGGCAATGTGGGATTGATCGCACCGACGAAACGACCGCCTCGCAGCGCATCGGGATAGACCTCCAGCAGCGCGCGCAAACCAGCCAGCGCGATTTCCGGTTCGTGTGCGAGACACGTAGCCGCGGCCCAGGGCACCAGCGTTCCGTCGTCCGGCCCCGCGGGCACTCCGCGCGCGGCGTAACCCAGGAATCCTTGCGTGGCGCCATCGCGCCGCTTGCGCTTGCCGTCCGGACCCTCGCACGCCGAGAGTCCCCAGATGTCCTTGCCGTATCCGGCGAATCCGTGCGGATTCAGGAATGCATAGACGCGCTGCACGAAGACTGCACGTTGGGTGTTGCGGAAATAGTCGAGATGATCCTTCTTGCCGATGAAACCGTCGTCGAGACCGCGCAGATCCATCCACGCCTGCGGGAACAGGTGGATGAACAAAGGCGCGGCCTGCACCCAGTCCATGCCGGCGTTGTGTTGCCAGCGATAGGTCCGCGCCGCTTTTGCGTAGGCCTGTTGCGGCAGCGGACTCGAGGTGGACGCCGCGCCCATCACGAACATGGTGAGGGCTTCGGTGTATCCCTCCCAGTCGTCGCGTTTGAAACCCTCGCCGGGTTTCCACGATTGATTGACCTCGCCGTTTTTCTTGTCCAGCGTCCACTGCCAATCGGCGCGTTCGAAAAGTTCTTCGGCGAGCGAATGAATTGCCCGTTCGGTCTTGTCACGCCGATCGAAATATTGCGCAGCGGTAACCACGCCCGACAGCAATAGCGCGGTGTCGATAGTGGACAGTTCGGAGTCCTGCGCGCGCTTGCCGCTGCGCTGATCGAGAAAGTGATAGTAAAACCCCCTGTGACCGGTGGCTTGCGGGTCTTCGCCCTGACGGCTTTCAGCGAAGAACTTCAATGTCTTCAGCGTGACTTCGGCCGCCTGCTTGCGGCTGAGCCAACCGCGCATCACCGCAATCGGATAACACGACAACGCGAACCCGGTGGCGGCGACGCTGGCGGCAGAACCCTTCTTGCTGTTGTCGGCGACCAGCCCGTTGTCGGGATTGGCGTATTCGAGGAAATAGCCGAAAGCCGCCGATTGCAATTGGTCCAGCAGCTTTTCGTCTTGCCTGTTGAACGTATGCGGAGCAGGAATTTCCGCCCGCGATTTTTTCGATGCTCGACGCACGCGTGCGGCAAAACGCAATTCGATCGCGGTCACGGATTGCGGCTGCACCGTGATCTCGAAACGCAGCTTCTTGCCTTCCCGCAGCAACTGCACCGGCTCCGCTCGCAGCCGCGAGGCTTCGATCATCTCCGCCACTTCGTCGGGCGATGGATACCGGGGTTCGCCCTGCAATTTCCATTTCGCCTTCGCGTTGGCGTGATCGGCGTCAACGCGCCGCGCCTGAGCGACCTCGATCGCCGGCAGGCCGATCAGTTCAAGCTCGACGGTGTCCGCCTCGATGGGATGCTTAGGAAGCGTGAGATTGACGATCACGAGGGTGATGACGTCCTCGCCGCGTACGGCCCACACGCTGACGGTGTTGTGGCGACCCTGCACCTGCAAACGCTCCTCGCCTAACCCGTGCAGGATTTCGTAGACGCGATAAGCCGGCTTCGGGATGCCGTGGATGGTCATCAATCCGAAACCGCCCTGGAAGGGTTTGGCCGGAAAAAAGTTTTCCTCGAAGATGTCGGAGAAAGTCCAGTAGCTGTAGCCCTGCACCAGCTCGCCCATGTTCAACAGCGTGTGCACGATATAAGCTGCTGCATAGGGATCGTCGTGCAATTCGTCGCGCGGATTCGACGAGGTGCTCCACTCGGTGTAATACAGCTCGCGCTTGCCGATCTGGTTGCGCACGGTTTCGGCGCGCTCGCGCAAGATGCCGAGGCGACTTTTCGAGAGCACCGTTTCGGTGTCGTCATCGGGACTGCCCAGCGCATCGGTGGGATAGGTGTGCGTGCTGATGAAATCGGGCGGTACGTTGGCGTTTTCGCAGTATTCGATGAATTCGGCAATCCATTCGTTCTTCGCGGTCACCGGGCCGCCGATGCGCAGGTCGGCATGCACGTGCTTCAGCGCCTTCCAGGTGGTTTCGAACAGGCGGAAATAGTCCTCGCGACTTCCCGTCCAGAAACTTTTCATGTTGGGTTCGTTCCACACCTCGATCGGCCACAGCGACACCTCTTTCGCACCATAACGGTCGAGCCAGTGCTGCGCGAGTTTGGAAACAAGCGTCCCCCACTTGCCGTAATCGGCGGGCGGGGTGACATTGGCGTTGTAGTGGAAAACCGTCTGATCACCGGACGACAAGGCGCGCGGCATGAAGCTCAATTCCACGTTCGGGCGCATACCGATCGAACGCAGGAAGTCGTAGATCCGATCGATGTTGTGAAACGAATAGAGCAGCTCGTCCTTCTCGTCGACCAGCGTGCCCATGTCGTCATCGAGCAGGCCGTGGAAGCGCACGTGGCGGAAGCCGAGCTCTTCGCGGCATTGCTTCAGCTGCGCCTGCCAGTCCGCGCGCAGCGCCAGTGACGCGCGGCCGCTACCCACGCAGTGTTCCCAGAAATGCGGCAGAGCTTGCGATCCCTTCGAGGCATCGCAGATGAATCGGGTGCTCATGCGAATGTCGGTCCCTGACTGGCGACCTGGGCCGCCATTCCATCACCATACGTGACCGCTTCGTATGCGCGAATGCGCGTGGCCGTAGTGTGAAGGACGGGTTCTTTGCATCGCACCAGCGCTTTGCGTTAACGTGATCGGAGCCACGACTCTGGCGAATGCGCGTCGGCCCGTTGTCGACGCGCAATGCGGGTGCGCACAAGGACGGCGGGTTGGCGCAGATCTTTTCCAGGCATTTCGGCTTCCTGTTCCGGCTGGCTGCGCTGGCCGCGCTGGTCATCGTCACCGCGCTGATCCTGCTGTGGCGCGCGGTGATGGCCTATCCCGCCGGCGTGCACGACGCGTTGGAACAACCGATTCCCTTCAGCCACAAGCATCACGTCGGCGACGACGGCATCGATTGCCGCTATTGCCACACCTCGGTCGAGCGCTCGGCGTTCGCGGGCATCCCGCCGCTCTCGACGTGCATGACCTGCCACTCTCAGCTCTACACCGATCAGCCGATGCTGAAGCCGTTGATCGCGGCATATGAAAGCGGCGTGCCGTTCCACTGGCAGCGACTGCACAAGCTGCCGGATTTCGTCTATTTCGATCATTCGATCCACATCGCCAAGGGCGTGGGTTGCGAAACCTGCCACGGCCGCGTGGACGAGATGCCGCTGATGGCGCGCGTCGCCCCGCTGACGATGCAGTGGTGCCTGGATTGCCATCGCGCGCCGCAGAAGTACCTGCGCCCGCACGACCAGGTCTTCAGCATGGGCTGGCACGCGAAGGATCAACTGGCGCTCGGCGAACGACTGCTGCGCGAATATCACATCGACACGCGGAGGCTGACGGACTGCTCCGTCTGTCATCGCTGATGTCATCATCGAAGGTACCGCCGTTCGATCTCGATGCAGCGCGCGCGCAACTGCGTGATACGCGCGGCCCGCGCTACTGGCGTTCGCTGGAAGAACTGGCCGATGGGGAAGGTTTCCAGGCGTGGCTGAAGGCGCAGTTTCCGCAACTCGCGCAAGACGCGCCGCTGGACCGGCGCGGGTTCCTGAAATTCATTGGCGCCTCGATGGCGCTCGCCGGTTTGACGGCTTGCAGCCATCCGCCGCAGACGGAACTGGTGCCTTACGTCCACGGGCAAGACGAATGGGCGACCGGGCTGCCGCGCTACTTTGCGACCACGTTGACGCGCAACGGCTACGCGCAAGGCGCACTAGTGCGCAGCGACGAAGGTCGGCCCACCAAGGTCGAAGGCAATCCGCAACATCCGGCCAGCCTCGGCGCCACTGACATTTTCGCGCAGGCGGCAATCCTGCAACTGTGGGATCCCGATCGCTCGCAGTCGGTGATGCGTGGCGACATAGTTGCGACATGGGAAGATTTCGCAGCCGAGTGGCTAGTACTGCGCGCGCGTTTCGACCGCAACGGCGGCGCAGGATTGCGCGTGCTGACGCGGACGCTCACTTCGCCGACATTGGCTGCACAACTGGAAGCCTTGCAGAATAAATATCCAGACGCGCGCTGGCATGTGCACGAGCCGGGCGGCGCTTCGCTGTCGCGCGGCATGGACGCAAGTGGCTTACCGAGGTCGGTGCACTATCGCTTCGATCGCGCGAAGGTGATCCTCACGCTGGATGCGGATTTTCTTTCCGACCCGGCAGCCGGCGTGCGTTATTCGCACGATTTCATCTCCGGACGCGATCCGGAACGCGGCGCGATGTCGCGGTTGTACGCGGTTGAGCCAACGCCGAGCGTAACCGGCATGATGGCGGATCACCGATTGCCGCTGGAGTCCGCGCGTATCCATGGGTTCGCACAAGCGCTGGCGCAGCGGTTGGGTGTCGCAAATATTGGCAGCACCGGCGGTTTTGTTCCTTCGTCTGATCATGCGCGCTGGCTGGATGCGGTCGCCGCCGATCTACGCAGCACACAAAATGCTTCGCTGATCGTCGCAGGTTTTGCGCAGCCGCCTGAAGCGCATGCACTGGCGCATGCGATGAACGTCGCGTTGGGTAACGTCGGCAACACTATCGGGTTCGGCGCACCGATCGAAGCGCTCCCGGCGCAAGCGCTGGCTCCAAAAGCAAATGACGACGGTTCGCTGCGCGCGCTTGCCAGCGCGATGCGCGTGGGGTTGGTCGACACGCTTCTTGTGCTGGACGGCAATCCGGTTTACGACACATCGGCCGACCTCGCCATTGCCGATGCGCTGAAGCACGTGCCGCATCTGCTGCATCTCGGGCTGTATCGCGATGAAACCGGCACGCTGGCCGAGTGGCACCTGCCACTGGCGCACGCGCTGGAAGCCTGGGGGGATGCGCGCGCGTTCGATGGCAGCGCTTCCATCGCGCAACCATTGATCGCGCCGCTATACGGCGGCAAGTCGGCGATCGAACTGATGTCCTTGCTGCTTGAAGGCAATTTCTCTGATGGCCGTGCGTTGGTGCGGCAACAGTCGGCCTCGCAACTGCGGGACGATGATGCATGGAACGCGGCGTTGAAATCTGGCGTGATCTCGAACACCGCAATGACCGTGACATCTGTTTCCCCGCCATTCCCGCGCAAACGGGGATCCAGTGACTTCCATGCGATCGAATCGAACATTTTGGATGCCCGCTTGAGCCGGAATGACAAAGCGCTGGAATTGCTCTTCCGACCCGACCCCGCCATCGGTGCGGGCGAATGGTCCAACAACGGCTGGCTGCAGGAATTGCCGAAGCCGCTGACGCAACTGACTTGGGACAACGTCGCGCTGATCTCGCCTGACCTCGCGAAGCGGTACAAGTTGAACAACGGCGACGTGGTCGAACTGCGCTCGCACGGCGGAAAACTGCACGCGCCGGTGTGGATCATGCCGGGACAGGCGACGCATAGCGTGACGGTGCATCTGGGTTACGGCCGCACTCGCGCCGGCCACATTGGCGATGGAATTGGCTACAACGCCAACGCGCTGCGCACTTCGGACTCGCCGTGGCAAGCGGACGACCTGCAAATCGTCGCCACCGGCGAGAACTGCGAACTCGCGACGACGCAGCATCACTTCAACATGGAGGGCCGTGATCTGGTGCGCGAAAGCACGCTGTCGGAATACCTGCGGGATCCGCAGTCGGCGGTCGCGCACGACAAATATGGCGAAAAGCCACCATCGCTCTATCCCGATTACTTAAAAGGCGAATACGCCTGGGGCATGAGCATCGATCTCAATGCCTGCATTGGCTGCAAGGCGTGCACGATCGCGTGCCAGTCCGAAAACAACATCCCCGTGGTCGGCAAGGATCAGGTGCACCGCGGCCGCGAAATGCACTGGATTCGCGTGGATCATTATTACGAAGGCGATGCCGAGACTCCGACGATGTTGAGCCAGCCGGTGCCGTGCATGATGTGCGAGCACGCGCCGTGCGAACTGGTCTGCCCGGTGGACGCGACCGTGCACGATTCGGAAGGCCTGAACGTGCAGGTATACAACCGTTGCGTCGGCACGCGGTTCTGCTCCAACAACTGCCCGTACAAGGTGCGGCGTTTTAACTTCATGCAGTACGCGGACAAGCAAACGCCGCAATACGAAGCGATGCGCAATCCGGAAGTGTCGGTGCGCCGCCGCGGCATCATGGAGAAATGCACCTACTGCATCCAGCGCATCGAAACCGCTCACATCGCCGCGGACAAGGAGAGCCGGCGACTGCGCGACGGCGAAGTGGTGACGGCATGCCAAGCCGTTTGCCCCACGCGGGCGATCCGCTTCGGTGATATTTCGGACGCGCAATCACAAGTCTCGAAAGCAAAAGCTTCACCGCGCAACTACGCGATGCTGGCCGAACTGGGCACGCGTCCGCGCACCACGTATCTTGCACGCATCCGTAACCCCAATCCCGCGCTGAAGGACGAGACATGAGCGCGGCGCTTCCCGACGACGCGCTGCCGCCGGTGATCGAACCCGGCCAGAACAGCAGCACGATCACCACGGAAATCTCCGCGGTCACGTTGGAAAGGCCGACCGGCTGGCTGTGGATCATTGGCCTGCTGATCTCGCTGGCGCTGAGCGGATTGCTGTTCGTCGGCTTCTGCTGGCTGCTCTATGCGGGCGTCGGCATCTGGGGCTTGAACATCCCCGTCGCCTGGAGTTTCGCGATCGCCAACTACGTGTGGTGGATCGCGATCGGCATGGGGGGCACCTTCATCTCGGCCGGCATGTGTCTCGCGCGCCAACCGTGGCGCAGCTCGATCAACCGTTTCGCCGAAGCGATGACCGTGTTCGCGGTGTCGGTGTCGGGGATCTTCCCCATCCTGCACCTCGGTCGACCGTGGTTCTTCTATTGGCTGTTTCCGTACCCGGACGTGATGAATGTCTGGCCGCAATGGCGCAGTTCTCTGGAGTGGGATTTCTGGGCGATCCTTGCGTACCTGATCGTCTCCCTCGCTTACTGGTACGTCGGGATGCTGCCCGACCTCGCCACCTTGCGCGACCGCTCGCCGACTTTGGCGAAGGCTCGTTTCTACGGGCTGCTCGCGCTGGGCTGGCGCGGCGAGGCGCGCCACTGGATGCGTTTCGAGCAGTTCAACCTGATCACCGCCGGCGTCGCAGTGGCGCTGGTGTTCTCGGTGCACAGCATGGTGGCACTGGATTTCTCCGAGGCCCTGGTGCCCGGCTGGCACGAGACGATCTTCCCGCCATTCTTCATCGCGGGCGCGCTCTTCTCTGGATTCGCGATGGTGCTGGTGCTGGGAATCCCGCTGCGCCGTTTCTACGGCCTGCAAGCATTCTTGAATGATCGACACATCGTCAACATGGCCAAGATGATGCTGTGCGCCGGCCTGTTCGTGGACTACAGCTACTTCAGCGAAATCTTCACCGCGTTCCAGTCGATGGATCGATACGACTTCGCGATGACGCTGCACCGTTTGTATGGCGCCTACGCCTGGGCGTTCTGGGGCACGATCCTGCTCAACGTGCTGAACATCCAGTTGCTGTGGATTCCGCGCGTGCGCCGGAGCCACGCCGCGGTATTCCTGATTGCAATCGGAGTGCTGATCGGGATGTGGCTGGAGCGGTTCATGCTGATCGTCAGCAGTCTTTACGAAGGCTTCGTGCCTTCGGCCTGGGGCATGTTCTGGCCGACGTTCTGGGATCTGGCATTCCTCGCCGGTTCCGTGGGGTTGTTCTTCTTGATGTTTTTGCTGTTCGCACGCCTGCTGCCGGTGCTGTCGATGTTCGAGCTGCGCAAACTGGCGCACCAGGGCGGAAGCGGCGGCGTCGAACGTGGAGGCGAGCCGTGAGCGACCCACGCATGCTCGGACTGCTGGCGGAATTTGCCGACGCCGAACAGCTGCGCGGTGCGGTATTGCGCGCGCGTCACGAAGGATATGCAGATATCGAAGCGTATTCACCTTATCCGGTCGATGGCCTGACCGAGGCGATGGGCCTGCGCCGTGCGCACGTGCCATTTTGGATGTTGCTGGGCGCGATCTGCGGCGGCGGCTTCACCTATTGGCTGGAGTGGTATTCGACGGTGGTGAACTATCCCATCAATGTCGGCGGACGGCCGCCGTTCTCATGGCCGGCATTCCTGCCGCCCGCGCTGGAAATGACCTTGCTGTGGGCGGTGCTGGCGGGCGCGCTCGCGATGCTGATCGGCAACCGCCTGCCACGCGTGCACCATCCACTGTTCGCGGTGCGCGCGTTCGATCGCGCGACCGGCGATCGGCTTTTTCTCTTGCTGCGCGTTGCCAATTCGAATCTCGAAGCGCGCCGCGCGCACGCGTTCCTGAAAACGCTGTCACCGCTGTCGATCAGCGAGGTGAGCGAGTGAACGGGCGCGCGCTAGTGCTTGTTTGCGCGCTACTTGCGCTGGCCGGCTGCGAACGCGGCATGCACGAAATGTATGAGCAGCCGAAATACAAGCCACTGAAGCCGAGCTCGCTGTTCGCCGATGGCAATTCATCGCGACTGCAGGTTTCCGGCACGCAGGCACGATCTGGAGGAGCGCTGGCCGGCGCCAGCGGTGGACGCAATGGAGCCCTTTCGATCCTTCCGAAGACGACGCCGGCCGTCAGTGGCGTGGATGCGCAAGGCCAACCGCTGGCGCAAGGCGGCGCCGCGGCGCAACCGGGTTACGCCAATCCATCGCCGATCACGCCGCAACTTTTGGCGCGCGGGCAGCAGCGATTCAATATCTACTGCGCGCCCTGCCACAGCCGCGCGGGCGATGGCGATGGCATGATCGCGCGGCGCGGTTTCCCGCACCCGCCGAGTTTCCACACCGATGCGCTGCGCAATGCGCCGGACAGCCATTTCTACGAAGTGATCACCAACGGCTACGGCGCGATGTTTCCGTATGACGCCCGCGTCAGCCCGCACGATCGCTGGGCGATCGTCGCCTACATCCGCGCGTTGCAATTGAGCCAGCACGCGCCGGCGTCCGATCTGACCGCGCAGGATTTGCAGAAGCTGCAAGGAGCCGCGCGATGAGCGCTCGGCTACCGAATGCGCGTGTGCAATGGATCGCGCTAGTCGTCGGCGTCGCAGCGCTGATCGCGTGCGGATTGCTGGGAACACGCGATGCGCAACAGACGTTGCTTTCGTACCTTTTCGCCTTCTTCTTCTTGACCGGCTTGGGCGTCGGCAGCCTCGCACTGTTGATGATCCACGCGGTCACCGGCGGCGCGTGGGGTTACTATGTCCGCGCACCGCTGCTAGCCGCCGCGCGGGTGCTGCCGCTGATGGCGGTGGCGGGTGTTCCGGTGCTCGTTTGCACGCGCGTGTTGTATCCGTGGGCCGCTCCGCAGGTGTACGACGCGCAACTGCATCCGCGGAGTTGGTACCTGACCGACGCTTTCTTCGTGTTGCGAACGATCGTGTACTTCGCGCTGTGGCTGGGCTGGCTGGTCGCCTGTCAGCGCAATTTGGACGATCCAGTACGTTTGCGGCGCATCGCGGCGTCGGGTTTGATCATTTACGCGCTGACGTCGTTGCTCGCCGCCACCGATTGGATCGTCTCGCTTACACCGCACTGGCATTCTTCTATCTTCGGGATGATGGTCGGCACCGGCTGGATTCTGATCGGCAGCGCGCTGGCCGTATTGTGCGCCTGCGCACGCGAAGACGCCGATGCGCATCCGCCGCATCTGTTGCACGATCTTGGCAATCTCTTGCTGGCCGTCGTCTTGGCATGGGCGTATCTCGCCTTCATGCAATATTTGACCGTTTGGATCGCCGACCTGCCCGACGAAAACGCCTGGTACATGCCGCGGACGTTGACTTCGTGGCGGTACCTCGCCTGGTTCCTGATCGCGTTCCACTTCGTGATCCCGTTTGTGATGCTGCTGTGGCGCGAAGCCAAACGTCGACGCGCCTGGTTGGGCACGATCGCGTCGATGCTTTTGATCGCCGATCTCGCCGATGCGTTCTGGCTCGTCGTGCCGAGCTTCCGTGCGCAGGGATTTCACCTGCGCTGGACCGATCTATGTGCGGCGCTCGGTCTGGGCGCGTTGTGGCTGTCTGCCTACCTCGGCCAGTTGCGCATGACCCGGTTGCCGACGACCGCGTTTGCGCATGTCCACGCGGAACTGGAGCACCATCATGGCTGAGCACGAACATCCGTTCGGCCACGAGCCATCCGCGATCGCGGTCCGGCGAGTGTTGATGATCGGTGCGATATTGGCCTGCATGGTGCTGACCACGGTGGGGGTCCTGCATTTCGTGCTGCGCGACTGGGTGATGCCGCAGCACACGCACTTGGTCTTGCGGCCCGATCTCATCCCGCCGCAGCCGCGCTTGCAACCCTCGCCGCAGAACGACCTGGCCGTCTTCCGCGCGCAAAAGGCGGCAATGCTCTCGAGTTATTCGTGGACCGATGCCGCGCACACCTACGCGCGGATTCCGATCACACGCGCGCTGCAGATTTATGCGCAGCAGCATGCGCAGCCATCGAGCGGAGGCACGGCAGGCGTGACGCAATGAGCGCGCGTTCCAAAACTGCGACATGGATGGCGTTCGTGCTGGCAATTGCGAATGCATGCCCCGCGCAGCCACAAACCCGGCCGCGCGCGCCGCTCGATCTTCTGCAGCGCGTCGGATTCGATCAGAACCTGGGCGCGCAGGTGTCGCTGGACGTGGTGTTCCGGGATGCCCGCGGCAGGCCGGTGCAGTTGCGAAATCTTCTGCACGGAAAGCCGGCGCTGCTTGTGCCCGGCTATTACACCTGCAGAAATATCTGCGGCGCGGTGCGCGCGGGCGTGGCGAATGCCGTTCGTCGAAGCGGCTTGCGGCCGGGCGAAGAGTTCAACGTGCTTCTGGTCAGCATCGATCCGGGCGATAGCCCAGCCGGCGCGCGCACCGCGCAAAGTAACGATGCGCAGGCGCACCCGGGTGCACGCGTGGCCGACTGGCATTACCTCACGGGTGCGCAATCCGCCATTGCTCCGCTGATGCACACGATCGGCTTCCGCTATTTTTTTGATGCCCGCGATGATCAATACGCGCACGCAGCCGGCATCGTACTGCTGACGTCGCAAGGACGGGTCGCGCAATATCTGTTCGGCGTTCAGTTTTCCCCGGAGACGCTGCGCCTTGCATTGGTGCAGGCATCGAACGGAAAGATCGGCAACGTCGTCGACCGGCTGCTGTTGCTGTGCTGCAACTACGATCAGGGCACTGGCCGTTACACAGTGATGATCGATCGCGTGATGCAGGTGCTGGGCGTTACGACGGCGCTGATCCTGATCGGCGGCATCATCTGGCTGAGCCACGCGGAGCGGCGCCGTAAGCGGAGCGCTTCGCCATGAACGGACGCTTCCATCTGCTGCTGCCTTCCGCGTCCAGCCTGTCTGGCCGCATCGACGCGCTGTGGTGGACGATGGTGTGCCTGTGCGGTGCGGTGGCGATCGGCGTGTTTGTGGTGATGTGGGCGTTCTGCATCCGTTACCGCAAGGGACGCCAGATCGACCGCACGTTGAGCCACAGCACTACGCCGATCGAATTGACCTGGACGCTGGCGCCGTTGGTGATCTTCGTCGGCGTCTTCGGCTGGAGCCTGTTCCTTTATGCACGCGAAGAATCGCCGCCCAAGGATGCGCAGACGATTTATGTAGTGGCCAAACAATGGATGTGGAAAGTGCAGCACCCGGGTGGCCAGCGCGAGATCAACCAGTTGCACGTGCCGCTGGATGTGTCGATTCGCCTGACGATGACGTCGCAGGACGTGATCCACAGTTTTTATGTGCCGGCGTTCCGCGTGAAGCAGGACGTGCTTCCCGGCCGCTACACGCAATTGTGGTTCGCCGCCACGCAACTCGGGACGTTTCCGCTGTTCTGCACGCAATACTGCGGCCTGGATCATTCGAGGATGGGTGGGCAGGTGATCGTGATGCGCCCGCAGGATTACGCAAGTTGGCTGCGCGACAATGGCGGCAGCGCAACGCTTGCAGCACATGGCGCAGCGCTGTTCCGCTCGCTTGGTTGCAGCGGATGCCACGGCACAGAGGCTTCGGTGCACGCGCCTGATCTCGACGGAATCTATGGCCGCAGGGTGTACCTGGCGGACGGCAGCGACGTGACGGCCGATGACGCGTACATCCGCGACTCGATCCTGTTGCCGGACAAGCAGGTCGTCGCCGGGTACGCGCCGATCATGCCTTCGTTCCAAGGACAGGTAAACGAGGACGGTCTGCTCGCATTGATCGCGTACCTGAAATCCACACGCGCGCCACCCGTGAACGCAACGGAGAGCACACAGAATGGCCACCATTGACGCAGATACTGTGACCGATGCTGTGCCGCGCAGTTTCCTCAACGCAGAGGCAGGCTTGGGTTCGTGGCTGACAACGCACGATCACAAGCGCATCGCCATCCTGTATTCGATCGGCATCACGTTCTTCTTCTTTTTGGGCGGCATCGCGGCCACTCTGATCCGCTTGAATCTGCTCAAGCCCAGCGGTGCGTTGCTCAACACCGAAACCTACAACAAGGCCTTCACTTTCCACGGCGTGGTGATGGTGTGGTTCTTTCTGATTCCGTCGATTCCGGCGACGCTGGGCAATTTCCTGCTGCCGTTGATGATCGGCGCGCGCGACGTGGCGTTCCCAAAATTGAACTTGGTGAGTTGGTATCTCTACGTGACCGGCGGATTGTTCACGATTTGTGCGCTGCTGATGGGCGGCGTGGATACCGGCTGGACGTTCTACACACCGTTCTCGACGATGTTCTCCAACAGCAACGTGTTTCTCGTGATCGTCGGAGTGTTCGTCACCGGCTTCTCCACAATCTTCACCGGCCTCAATTTCATCGTAACGATCCACAACCTGCGCATGCCGGGCATGAGCTGGTTTAAATTGCCGCTGTTCGTGTGGGCGATGTACGCGGTGAGCCTGGTAATGGTGCTGGCGACGCCGGTGCTCGCGATGACGCTGGCGCTGATCGGACTGGAACGCGGACTGGGCGTGGGCGTGTTCGATCCCGCGCTGGGCGGCGATCCACTTTTGTTCCAGCACCTGTTCTGGTTTTACTCGCATCCGGCGGTGTACATCATGATCCTGCCGGCGATGGGCGTCGCCAGCGAGATCATCCCCTGCTTCGCGCAGCGCGACATCTTCGGCTACCGCTTCATGGTCTATGCAATGGTGGCGATCGCGGTGATCGGCTTTCTGGTCTGGGGCCACCACATGTTCGTGGCCGGTATGTCGGTATACGCAGGACTGGTGTTCTCGATCCTGAGTTTCCTGGTTGCGGTGCCTTCCGCGATCAAGGTCTTCAACTGGACCGCCACGTTACACAAAGGCACGATTAGTTTCGAAGCCCCGATGTTGTACGCGCTGGGATTCGTCGGCCTGTTCATGCTGGGAGGCATGACCGGCCTGATGCTGGCCGCGCCCGCGCTGGACGTACCACTGCACGATACCTATTTCGTGATCGCGCATTTTCATTACGTGATGGTCGGCGGCTCGGTGATGGCGTATTTGGGCGGTATCCATTACTGGTGGCCGAAGATCACCGGCAAGTTGTATTCGGAACCGTTGGCGAAGTTCTCCGCGATCTTGATGTTCTGTGGCTTCAATCTGACCTTCTTCCCACAATACGTGCTGGGTTACGAAGGCATGCCGCGCCGCTATGCGCACTACGCGCCGCAGTTCCAGGTATTGAACGTGCTCTCTTCGGCGGGCGCGTCGATCCTTGCGATTTCGTACCTGTTGCCGTTGTTCTATCTGGGCTGGTCGCTGTTCCGCGGTACGGTCGCGGGCGACAACCCGTGGAACGCGCGCGGACTTGAGTGGCAAACCACGTCGCCACCTCCCGAGAAAAACTTCTACAAGCCTCCCGTGGTGCAACAAGCCTACGCCTACGATCGCCCCGCACCATGAATGCGATGAACGCCTCCGTCAGCGAAATCGAATCCCTGCGCGAACGTGGATTGCTGGAAAAGCAGTTCGACGATCCGGTGCAGCAGCGTGAAGCCGCCACCCTCGGCATGTGGGTGTTTCTCAGCACCGAGATCGTGTTTTTCGGCGTGCTGTTCGCCAGCTACGCCATCTGCCGTATTCTCTATCCCCAGGGTTTTGCGGCCGCGAGCCGCGAAACCGACATGTTGATGGGCACCATTGAAACCGCGGTGCTGCTGACCAGTAGTTCGCTGATCGCGCTGGGCGTGCGCGCGATCAAACTCGAGCAACGCAAGACCGCGGTGTGGCTGCTGGCCGGCACCGCCGCGCTGGGCACGACGTTTCTGGTGATGCACGGTTTCGAGTACTACAGGGAATACACCGAGCAGCTGATTCCCGGCTTGAATTTCGCGCGCGGCGGTCCCTACGCGCGTGCGATCGAACTGTTCTTCTGTCTTTACTACTTCATCACCGGTTTCCATTCGCTGCACGTGCTTGCGGGGGTGTGCGTGATCGCGGGCTTGGCGCTTCGCGTGGCGCGAGGCTCGTTCGGGTCCGAACGCTTCACCACGCTGGAACTGACCGCGCTGTACTGGCACCTGGTCGATATCGTCTGGATTTTCGTCTACCCGCTGCTGTACCTGGTGGGACGCTCGGGATGACCGCGACCTCGCCACCCTCACCGCCGGCTCATGCGCGCGAGCACGAACACAAGGATCCCGGCGCCCACATCACGCCGGTGCGGCATTACCTCGCCGTGCTCGCGACGCTGCTGGCGCTGCTCAGTTTGAGCGCGATCAGCGCGCTGTTTTCGTTGGGCTACTGGAACACCATCGTCAATCTGGCGATTTCGGTGATCAAGACGCTGTTGGTGATGCTGTTCTTCATGCACGAGACAGAAGCCCGAGCGCTGACACGCACGACATCGGCGCTTGGGTTCATCTGGCTCGCAATCCTCATCGGGATCATGCTGACGGATTTTCTGGCGCGTTCGCTTGTGCCACCGCCTTGGTAGTCGAAAAAGCTATCGGCACCCGTTTGTCTATCCAATCGACATGCTCAGGAGGAAGTTTCTCCATCTTCATTTGCATTCGCGCCACAACTGAAGGATGACTTTCAAAAAAAGGACGTTCCATGGATGTCAAAAGTGGTTACCCATGGTGGCTGGTGAGCAATGGACTTTCGCATGAGTATCCGCCGCTGAGGGATGACTGCGCCTGTGAAGTGGCCATCATCGGCGCGGGTATTACCGGCGCATTGATCGCGAACGCGCTGATGGATGTCGGCATGGACATCGTCGTGCTGGACCAGCGCGACGTAGGCTGGGGCAGTACGGCCGCCAGTACGGCGTTGCTGCAATATGAGATCGATATCGAACTGATCGAGCTCGAAGAAGTCATCGGCAAGTCCGAGGCGTTGCGCGCCTACCACGCGTGCGAAGGCGGGGTGCGTAAACTCGGGCAAATCGCTTCGGAGTTGGACGGCGTCGGATACTTGGATTGCGAAAGTCTCTACTTTGCGAGCTCGCCCAAACACGTTAAGCGATTGCGTGCAGAATACGCAAGACGCAGAAGCAAGGGTTTCGACGTGCAGTGGCTGGGAGAGCAACCCTTGCACGACCGCTTCGAACTTGAAGCACCGGCCGCGCTGCTGTCGCGACCGGCGGCACAAATCGACCCTTACGCATTTGCACACGCCTTATTCGCACGGAAATGTGCCCAGGGACTGCGTCTGTTCGACCGCACCAGGGTTGCCTCCATCACCTGCGACCCGTCACATGTCGAACTGCAGACCGAGCATGGACCGCTCGTTCGGGCTCGACATGTCATCGTAGCCGCGGGGTACGAGACGGAGCGATTTCTGCCGAAAACCGTGGCGCGCAATCGCAGCAGCTACGCCTTCGTGAGCGAACCACTCGATCCTTTCCCGCGTGCTCTCAATGGCTGCGTCGGGTGGGAAACCGCGCGTCCATACATCTATTGGCGCGTCACCGATGACGGGCGATTGATCGTCGGCGGCGAGGACGATCCTATTGACAATGCCTTGAAGCGCGATTTGAAGGTTGCGGCAAAAAGCAGAAAGTTGCTGAAGCGAATGGGCGAATTGTTCCCGCGACTTTCCCTCGAAATCGGCTTTGCCTGGGGCGGCACGTTTGCAGAAACCGTGGATGGATTGCCTTGGTTCGGGCCTCATTCGAAGAGCGATCCGAGAATCCTGTTCGCCATGGCCTATGGGGGCAACGGCATTACCTACAGCGTTATCGGTGCGCAAATTCTGCGGGAAAGACTTCTCGGCAGGGAACACGAAATGGCTCATCTATTCGGGTTCGACAGAGTGTCGCGTTGAGCACAAGCCGCCAGGTTTGCGCCGCTTTTTCACGCAAGACTCACTCGCAGGAATAAACAATTCTGAATCAGTGGTGCGATGCGTCTGGAGACGCAGTGCGCAAGGAGCGGCGCAACATGTCTAGCGATGGCCTGGTGGATGGAGCATGGCCTGCTTTCTCATCATCGCGGCGCACCTTCCTGATCGGGGTGGCGGCGCTTTCTTCCAGCTTGGTGCTTCCCGGATGCGGCAGATCCGAAGTGGCCGCGGCTTCCACGGCGCCTGCATTTTTCACGTCTGACGAGCGCAGCTTCGTCCGCGCGGTGGTCGCGCGGTTGATTCCACAAGACGATCTGGGACCGGGTGCGTTGCAGGCCAACGTGGATGTCTTCATCGATGCGCAGCTTGCCGGACCATTCGGCCAGGCGACCGGGCAATACATGTCCGCTCCATTCCATCTCGGCGCGAAGGAGCAGGGTTATCAACTGCCGTTCACGCCCGCGCAGGTCTATCGACTGTGCGTCCCGCGCGTGAACAAACATTGCCGAGACAAGCACGGCGTGCCGTTCGCGCAATTGAACGAACAACAGCAGGACCAGATGTTGCACGATCTGCAGGATGGCAAGATCGATCTAGGCGAAATTCCCGCCACCAATTTCTTCGGGTTGCTCTGGCAGAACACGAAAGAAGGATTTTTCGCCGATCCGATCTACGGCGGCAATCGCGATTTTGCCGGCTGGAAGCTGATCGGCTATCCCGGCCCGCGCTACAACTATATCAACGAGATCGAACAATACGGCCAGCCATACAAGCAGCCATATGCCAGCCTCGCCGGGCGCGATCCGGTGATGTGCCGCTTGAGCGATTCGCCGACCGGAAAGTTCCATGGTCCGGGTTGCGAACATGGCGAGCTTCCAGCGAAGCAGGGCTACGAGAGCCTGACGACGACCACTGGCCGCGTGTATCCGGCGGGACACCTCTGATGGCGAAGAAGTTGCCAGAAGTGGAGGTGGTGCTTGTCGGTTTCGGCTGGACGGCATCCATCATCGCGCAAGAACTCACCGATGCGGGAATGCAGGTGCTGGCGCTGGAACGTGGCGGCTGGCGCGACACGGTGCCAGATTTTTCCGTCACCCACATACAAGACGAATTGCGTTACGCGGTGCGAAAGGAAATCTTCGAACAGACGCGGCGGCAGACGCTGACCTTTCGCAACCGTGTCGATCAGCTCGCATTGCCGATGCGGCAACTGGGTTCATTCCTGCCAGCTTCCGGCGTGGGCGGCGCGGGCGTGCACTGGAACGGCCAAAACTGGCGTTTCCTGCCGACCGATTTCGTAATCCGCACGCAGACGGAGCAGCGCTACGGCAAAAAGATGATCCCGGACGACATGACAATCCAGGACTGGGGGGTCACCTATGACGAACTCGAACCGTATTACGACAAGTTCGAATACCTCTGCGGCATTTCCGGACAGGCCGGCAACATCGGCGGGCAGATCCAGCCCGGTGGCAACCCGTTCGAAGGTCCGCGCAAGCGCGGCTACCCTCTGCCGCCGCTGAAACGCAGCGCAGCGACCGTGCTGTTCGACAAGGCCGCACGCGAGGTGGGGCTGCATCCCTTTCCAGCGCCGGCGGCGAACACATCCGAACCATATTTGAATCCGCTCGGCGTGCAGATGGGCCAGTGCACCTACTGCGGTTATTGCGAATGGTTCGGTTGCGCCAATTACTCCAAGGCCAGCCCGCAGAGCACGATCCTGCCGGTGCTGCTGAAGAAGCCCAACTTCAGTTTCCGCACCCACTGCGCGGTGACGCGCGTCAACACGGACGGAACCGGCAAGCGCGCAACCGGCGTCACCTATGTCGACCAGGACGGCAAAGAGTTCGACCAACCCGCTCGGATGGTGGTGCTGTGCGCGTTCGCGCACCACAACGTGCATCTGCTGCTGGTCTCGAAAATCGGCACCCCTTACGACCCTGCAAGCGGGCAGGGCGTGGTCGGCCGCAACTACGCCTATCAGCTCAGCTCATCGGTCAACATCACTTGCAAGGACCTGCTGAATCCTTTCATGGGCGCGGGCGCGCTGGGCCAGGTGGTCGATGACTTCAACGGGGATAACTTCGACCACACGGGCAAGGGTTTCATCGCCGGCGGTTACATCGCGCTGTGGAATACCGGCGGCCGCCCGATCCTGCAGGAATACCTGCCCAAGGGTTCGCCGAAGTGGGGCTCGGGCTGGAAGAAGGCCGTGCACGAGGACTATCTCTATTCCACGCACATGCAGTGCCACGGCGCAGTGATGAGCTACCGCGACAACTATCTCGATCTAGATCCGACCTGGAAGGACGAGTACGGCAATCCGCTGCTGCGGCTGACATTCACCTTCGGGCAGAACGAACACGCGATGTCGAAGTTCCTCACCGACCAGGCGACCCGCATTGCGCAGGCGATCCCCAACCGCGGCATCAATTCCAAACCTCGTGAAGGCGACTATTCGATCGTGCCGTACCAGACCACACACAATACCGGCGGCGCGGCGATGGGCAATGATCCCCGCACCAGTTTCGTGAACCGCTACCTGCAAAGCTGGGACGTACCGAACCTGTGGGTGATGGGTTCGACCGTGTTTCCGCAGAACGCGGGTTACAACCCCACCGGCACGGTCGGCGCTCTGGCGTTCTGGGCGGCGGCGGCCATGAAGCGCTACGTGCGCGATCCGCAACCGCTGGTGCAGGTGTGAGCGCGCGCATCCCGATCATCTTGCTTGCGCTGCTCTGCGGCGGGGCAGCGATCGCCGCGCAGCAGGTCTATGCGCCGCAAAGCTCAAAGGCGTCCTGGAGCACAATCGAACGCGGGCGTTACCTCGCGCGGGCCAGCGATTGCGAATCGTGCCACACCGCGCAGGGGGGAAAGCCCTGGGCCGGAGGCCGCCCTGTGCCAACACCGTTCGGCATCGTGTATTCGATGAACATCACTCCCGACCGCGACACCGGCATCGGCGCATGGAGCGGCGAGGATTTCTACCTCGCGATGCACCAGGGCATCGACCGTGAAGGCAAGCGGCTGTATCCGGCGTTTCCTTATCCCTGGTACACGCATATGGCGCGTGGTGACGTCGATGCGATCAAGGCCTATCTCGACACGTTGAGCCCCGTGCGGCAGGTCGATCGCCAACCGGAACTGCACTGGCCTTTCAGCATGCGCAGCATGCTGGCCATCTGGGACAAGTTGTACCTGCATCCCGATCGGTTCGAGCCCGATCCGAAGCACTCAGCGCAATGGAATCGCGGCGCTTATCTGGTGCAAGGCGCAGGTCATTGCGGCGCCTGCCATACCGACAAGAATTTCCTCGGTGCGGCAGACCCCAAGCATCCAATGCAGGGGGGATTTGCCGAACACGTATTCGCACCCAATCTCGGTGCGGGCGAGCGCGACGGCCTCGGCGGCTGGAGCGAGCGCGACATCGCGCAATACCTCGGTACCGGCAGCAATGCACACGCGACCGCGGCGGGCCCCATGGCCGAGGTCGTGCAGCAGTCCACGCAATATCTGACGCAGGACGATCTGCACGCCGTGGCGGTCTATCTCAAGGGCCTTGAAGGTCCGGAAGATTCGCAGCCGCGCACACCGGATCAGGACACGATGAACGAAGGTCGGGCGCTGTACGTGGACGACTGCGCCGGTTGCCACATGGATGATGGCAAGGGCCTTGCCAACACGTTTCCGCCGCTGCGCGAAAGCTCGGCTATACAGGCCGCGCAACCGCAGTTGCTGATCGCGGTGATCCTGCAGGGTGCGAAATCGCCGGCAACCCGAGCGAAACCTACGGGCCTCACAATGCCCGCGTTCGCAGACAAGCTGGACGACGCGCAGACCGCCGCTCTCGTCTCCTACATCCGCAACGAGTGGGGCAATCGCGCAGATGCTGTGTCAAGAAGTTCCGTCGCCAAACTGCGCCACACACTGGCGGGCTCACCGCAGTGAGCGCAGTCCGCGACTGCGCAAATCGAGATGCGCTCGCAATCGCACCTCGCCGGGAACCGTCGCGCATTCGACGAATCCACACGCTCTACAAAGCCACTCTATGCATGCAGCGCATAGACGCAACCACGTATTTCGCTGCGGCTCGGCTGAAATGGTTTGCGGCTACGTCTTTCGAAAAAAGCGACTCACATGAAGGTCAGCGAAGGGTCGAGTGCAGACGTTCGACCCGAATTTCTCCTTTGGGTGGCAGCACAAAAGTACCTTGCCGGTCGCCGAGCTTCCCGCAGAATCGTTGCACGCTCACCATCTTGGCCGATCCATCGTCGTACCGAATCTGCAAAGCTCGAACAGTGGACGTACCGTCCATGTCTCCAGTGAATGTCCCCCTCAGACTGACTTCAATCAGAGTCGGATTGCTGGCCTGGTCGTAGGGCTTGGCATCCGAATCCTGGACGGCGATTTTCGCGATCGCGCGACTGGTGACATGGCCGCTCAATTACGAGCCTCCTGCAGGTTCCATTCGGAATTTGCGTCTGCTGAGTCAGATTCTTCCTAGCACCACGAGCACGATGATAATTATGAGGATGATGCCGAGTAGTCCTGTCGGGCCGTAGCCCCAGCTTCGACTATATGGCCAGCGAGGAAACGCACCAAGCAGCAGCAGGATCAGGACGATGATGAGGATGGTGCCGAGCATTGCGTTCTCCTTCTCTCGGGTGAATTCCTAGAACTAGGCGTCACACAAACTGCACGAACATTTAGCTCTTGCGTCGGCGCTCCTCGTCCTGCCGCTTCTGTGCATTGCGCACCTCGTCGCTGGCCTCGCCGACGTTCTTCTGGACTTTTCCGACGTTCTTTTCGATCTTGCCCGAGATTTCCTTGCTCTTGTTGCCCGTGACCTTGCCGGCCACTTCCCGAACCGTTCCCTTGACTTGGTGTTTGGCACCTTCCGTGCGGTTCTTATCCATTGAGTTACTCCATAGCGTTGTGCGCACATCCTGAGAGAGAGGGTATGAGAGGCGCGTGAAAACAAAAAGCCTCGCTCGGCTAGTGCGGGGCGAGGCTTTCAACATCATCGACGCGAAGTTATTGGCCTATGGTCGCTGGGCGCTGCGCACAGGCAAGGAATTCGTGCAGCGTCAGCTTACCGTCGCCGTCCACGTCGCATCCGGGAAAGCGCTGGCCGCTGTCGCCATTCGCGACGAACTCGCTCTGGTCAACGAAGCCATCGTGATTGGCGTCGAGCCGCGCAAACGCCCTCGCCGCAGCATCCGTGTCGCCGTTGGTGTACCCCAATCCGTTGCCGGAATTTCCGGGCTTGCTCGCCTGCTCGTCAGCGGGTGCCATGGTCTTTGTGGTGTTTTGGCCTGCCATGCCTGGTTCTGGAGTAGTTGGATTCATGCTGCACCCACCGCATGCCACCATCCCTGCAACGCAAAGAAGTATGGGGAGATATCGCATGACCTTCCTTCGTCAGTTGGGGTGACCGGAGCGTCAACCCCGCTCCGGCGCGCGCAGGATCGGCAAATGTCTGTCAATTTTTCGCGAAACCATGGCAGGGAAAGAACAGGCAAAACCCACCCGAAACAGAGAATGACCCAAGACCCGAACCGCGGCCAATTCACCCAGAAAGCGGAGATTTTGGTCTGCGGTTCGAATCTTGGTGGACTGCGTGGTGGGCCCACCAGGACTCGAACCTGGAACCAAGGGATTATGAGTCCCCTGCTCTAACCGATTGAGCTATAGGCCCGAAGCCGCAAATCATAAGTCATCCCGGCCGTGACACGTCTGCTGTCATTACGGTGTCAGCAGGAATGGTCGAAAATACACTCCGTCCGAAGTCCACAGAGGAGTGCTCGCATGCGTCTTCGCCATGTGTTCGCCGCCGGACTTGCGATCGGCTTGCTTTGCGCTGGCTTTTCCCTCCACGCCTCGCAGGACACGCCCGCGACTGCCGGACATCAGGACCTGTCCGGGGTGCACGACTTCGACTTCCTGGTGGGCAAATGGAAAGTGCACAGCCGCAGGCTCAAGCAACGCCTTGCGGGCAGCCATGGCTGGGAGGAATTCGACGGCACCATCCGGAGCTTCGCGCTGATGGATGGCCGCGCCAACGTCGACGACACCGAATTCGATACGCCCGAAGGCATCTACCGCGGGGTGGCGCCACGCGCCTACGATCCGAAGACCGGGCTCTGGGCGATCTGGTGGATCGACGGCCGCAACCCGCACGGCGCGCTCGATCCGCCGGTCAAGGGACGCTTCGTCCATGGCGTCGGCACCTTCTATGCCGACGACACCTTGCGCGGGAAACCGATCAAGGTCCGCTTCGTCTGGTCGCACATCACGCGGAACTCAGCGCAATGGGAACAGGCGTATTCGGGTGATGGCGGAAAGACCTGGGAGGTCAACTGGAGTCAGGTCCTCGAGCGGGTCGAGTGAAGCCGCACCGAAGTATAAACCATCAACGAGAGGAATTGTCGCGATGAATATCGAACAGGTCGCAAAGCGCCTGGTGGAATTGTGCCGGCAGGGCAACTACACGCAAGCGCACGAGGAGTTGTACGCCCAGGACGCGGTCAACATCGAGATGGATGGCATGTCCGAAGGACCGATGGGCAATGCCAAGGGGCTGGAAGCGATCAAGCAGAAAGGCCGCGCCTTCGGCGAGATGGTGGAAGCGGTGCACAGCAACGTAGTGAGCGACCCGGTGATCGCCGGCAACTGGTTCAGCGTCGCCGCCGTCATGGATGCCACGATGAAGGGCCGCGGCCGCGTGACCATGCGCGAGATCTGCGTCTACCACGTGCGCGACGGCAAGATCGATCGCGAGCAGTTCTTCTACGACATGTAGGAACGCGGCAGCGCAAGAATCGGAGTGCGGCGGCCGCCGCGGAGTCCTAGATTGCATTCCAGGATCACTCTGGAGGAATGCAATGAACACGAAACATGCGCCCGCGGCTTACGCGACGATCGACGACCCGCGCTGGCAGCGCGTGCTGGCGCGCGACGCGGCGGCCGACGGCGAGTTTTTCTACTCCGTCGCCAGCACCGGCGTGTACTGCCGGCCGTCCTGCGCGTCGCGGCGCGCGAAACCCGAACACGTCGGGTTCCACGCGACCGCTGCGGACGCCGTGCGCGCCGGGTTCCGCCCCTGCAAACGTTGCCGGCCGGACCGGCTGGCGGCGCGGGATCCGGTCGAGGAAGTCCGCTACGCCATCGCGCAAAGTTCGCTGGGCGCAGTCCTGGTCGCACGAAGCTGCCGTGGCGTGTGCGCGGTTTTGCTCGGCGACGATGCGGCCGCTTTGCGGCGCGAACTGCACGGGCGGTTCCCTGCCGCCGAGTTGCGCGAGGATGCGGCGGGAACGCAATCCGCCGCGTCGCAAGTGGTCGCCCTGATCGAAGCCCCCGCGACCGCGCGATTCGACCTGCCGCTGGACGCGTGCGGCACGCCGTTCCAGCATCGCGTGTGGAGGGCGCTGCGCGAAATCCGCGCCGGTTCCACCGCGAGCTATGCGCAGATCGCCGCGCGCATCGGCGCGCCGACGGCCGCGCGCGCGGTAGCGCAGGCCTGCGGCGCCAACCGGGTCGCGGTGGTGATTCCCTGCCACCGCGTGGTGCGCGGCGACGGCGCGCTGTCGGGTTACCGTTGGGGCGTCCAGCGCAAGCGCGCGCTGCTGCAGCGCGAAGCGGTTCCGGCATGAGCGCGACGACCTCGGCGGCGATACGGCGCCTCGTGTCGAAACTGGACTGGCCGCGCATCGAAGCGGACCTGGACGTCCACGGCGCTGCGGTGATCGAAAAGCTGCTCCCGCCCGACGCCTGCCGCGAACTGGTCGCCCTGTACGCGCAGGACGACCGGTTCCGCAGCCGCGTGGTGATGGCGCGGCACGGATTCGGCCGCGGCGAGTACAAGTATTTCGACTACCCGCTGCCGCGCGTGGTGGCGAATCTGCGCGGCGCCCTGTATCCGCCGCTGGCGAAGGTCGCGAATCGCTGGAACGAAGCGCTGCGGACCGACATGCGCTATTCCGCCGCGCACGCGGAATATCTGGAACGCTGCCGCGCAGCAGGCCAACACAAGCCGACACCGCTGCTGCTTAGCTATGGCGAAGGCGACTACAATTGCCTGCATCAGGATCTGTACGGCGGGCAGGTCTTCCCCTTGCAGCTCACGGTGCAGCTGTCGCAACCTGGAATGGATTTCGAAGGCGGCGAGTTCGTCCTGACCGAACAGCGCCCGCGCATGCAGTCGCGCGCCGAAGTGGTGCCGCTGCGGCAGGGCGATGCAGTGGTCTTCGCGGTGCATCACCGGCCAATGCGCGGCGCGCGAGGGACGTACGGGGTCAACCTGCGGCACGGCGTCAGCCGCGTGCGCAGCGGCAGGCGCCATACCCTCGGCATCATCTTCCACGATGCGGCATGAAAAGGCACACCGCCGAGCTTTTCGAACCTTCGCCGACAGAGCAACCGCGGCGGGAGACATTGTGCGAAGGCGCAATGGTGCTTCACGGATTCGCGCCGGCGCATGAAAGCGCGATCCTGCACGCGCTCGATGACGTGCTCCGCGCCGCGCCGCTGCGGCACATGACCACGCCGGGCGGGCTGCGCATGTCCGTGGCGATGAGCAACTGCGGAACGCTCGGCTGGGTCAGCGACCGCCGCGGTTATCGCTATTCGCCGCACGATCCCGAAAGCGGCAAGCCGTGGCCGGCGATGCCGCGCGTATTCGCGACGCTCGCGCGTCAAGCCGCGGGGCAGGCGGGTTTCGCGGAATTCGCGCCCGATGCCTGCCTGGTCAACCGCTACGAACCCGGTGCGAAGCTGTCGCTGCACCAGGACCGGGACGAGCGTGATTTCTCGCAACCGATAGTGTCGGTGTCATTGGGATTGCCCGCGACCTTCCTTTTCGGCGGCCCGCATCGCAGCGACAAGCAGCTTCGCATCCCCCTGATGCATGGCGATGTCGTGGTCTGGGGTGGACCTTCGCGCATGCGTTACCACGGCGTGCTGCCCCTGAGGGATGGCATGCATCCGTTGCTGGGCACATGCCGGATCAACCTGACGTTCCGAAAAGCGGCGTAGCCGCGATCAGGCAGGCTCGCACACCGCGGCGCGCAAGGCCCCGCGCAAGGTTCGTTTCTCGGCTTCTTCCAGTTTGCGTCCCAGCAGTTCGGAGGCGCGCGAGAGCAGTTCGCGATCCAGCTCGTGCGGCAGCGGCGTGCGTTCGGGCAATTGCCGGATCTGCTCGCGCTGTTCGGGATCGAGGGTGTCCGCGTATTCGCCGGCGAGTTCCTGCATGCGGGCCAGGTTCTGCTGCACTTCGCCGTTTTCTCCGGCGGGCGGGGACCATTCGGCGAATTCGCGCCGCCGCAGGAAGCGCCGCAGCGTCGCCGCATCGAGCAAGTGCCGCGTATCGACTTCGCGCTGCAGCGCGGCCGACTGGTTGCCGCGCATCTCGCCGATGTCGGCCGCTTCCACGCCCAGCAGGTGCACGCGGATGCCGTGTTCCTGCGCCTGCTGCACGCCCACGCGCAGATCCTCGTCGCCCGAGACCATCAGCGCGTCGGAGATCGCGTTGTTGCGCGCGAGGTTGGTGAGATCGGAAAAGATCAACGCGTCCACGCCCTTCTGCTCGCCGGACTGATTGACGAAACCCAGCCGCAGCTTGACGTTCTCCAGGTACGCGATCGCCAGGTGCGCAGGGCTCGGGCCTGCATTCGTGCCGTCGTACCAGTAGATGCGCAGCAGCGGGCAACCGCCGATCGACTCGGCGAGCTGTTTCAGGTGCGCGGTGAATTCGGCGTTGGCCAGGCGCAACTCACCCCGGCGAAGGCGTTCGCCGAACAGCAGTTCGCTGGAGGAGGCAAACAGATAACCGGCGTCAACGAAAACGGCGATGCGGTTCATGGGATGCGCTTCGCTCGACCAGAAACTTGTCTGAAACCGCCAGCCTGTTGCCTGTCGCCCCGGCCAGGGCATGGTCGGGAACCGTCGCGATGATGGAGTCTCAGGTTACTGGATTCCGGCCTTCGCCGGAATGACGATCAAAGGAGTTATTCGAAATCCAGGAACGAACGCAGTTGTTCCGAACGCGACGGATGCCGCAGCTTGCGCAGGGCCTTGGCCTCGATCTGGCGGATGCGCTCGCGGGTGACGTCGAACTGCTTGCCGACCTCTTCCAGCGTGTGGTCGGTGTTCATGTCGATACCGAAGCGCATGCGCAACACCTTGGCTTCACGCGGCGTCAAACCCGCCAGCACTTCGCGCACGGTTTCCATCAGGCCGGTTTCGGTGGCCGATTCGATCGGCGAGCCGACGTTCTGGTCCTCGATGAAATCGCCCAGGTGCGAATCCTCGTCGTCGCCGATCGGGGTTTCCATCGAGATCGGTTCCTTCGCGATCTTCAGCACCTTGCGGATCTTGTCCTCGGGCATCTCCATCGCCGCGGCCAGTTCTTCGGGAGTCGGTTCGCGGCCATAGAGCTGCAACATCTGGCGCGAAATGCGGTTGAGCTTGTTGATCGTTTCGATCATGTGCACCGGGATGCGGATGGTGCGCGCCTGGTCGGCGATCGAACGCGTGATGGCCTGGCGGATCCACCACGTCGCGTAGGTGCTGAACTTGTAGCCGCGGCGGTATTCGAACTTGTCCACCGCCTTCATCAGTCCGATGTTGCCTTCCTGGATCAGGTCCAGGAACTGCAGGCCGCGGTTGGTGTATTTCTTGGCGATGGAAATCACCAGGCGCAGGTTGGCCTCGACCATTTCCTTCTTCGCGCGGCGGGCTTTCGCCTCGCCGATCGACATCGCGCGGTTGATCTCCTTGATGTCGGTCAGCGGCAGGTACAGCGCACGCTCGATCTCGGCCAGCTTCTGCTGCTCGGCCAGGATGTCCTCGCGATGGTTGCGCACCGCCGGCGTCCACTTCTGGCGCTTGCGCGACAGTTCGGTCACCCACTCCAGGTTGGTTTCGTTGGAGGGGAATAGCTCGATGAAATCCTTGCGCGGCATGCGGCACACGCGCGTGCACACGTCCATCACCGCGCGCTCGTGGTGGCGGATCGATGCCACCACCTCGCGCAGCTTGCGCACGAATCCGTCGATCAGCGCGGACGGCAGCTTGAGCTTCAGGAACTCTTCGGCCATCTTTTCGCGCAGCTTCTGCGACTTCTTGTCGGTGATGCCGTACTTGTCCGCGGTCTTCTGGAACTTGCCGTACTGGTCGCGCAGGATGTCCATGCGGCGCGCGACTTCCACCGGATCCGGACCACTCGGGCCGGCATCCTCGTCGTCGCTGGTGTTTTCGTCCTCTTCGTCCTCGTCGCCTTCGGCATCGCCGCCCACGTCGGCTGCGGGCTGCGCCACGCCGAATTCCTCGGCCGGGATTTCCTGGTCGGCGAAACCGGCGATGATCTCGCTCATGCGACGCTTGCCGTCGAGGTGCTGATCGTATTCCTCCAGCAGCAGGCCGATCGCCCACGGGAAGCTGGCCAGCGCGGTCTGCACCTGGTTCAGGCCTTCCTCGATGCGCTTGGCGATCGCGATTTCGCCTTCGCGGGTCAGCAGTTCCACCGTGCCCATCTCGCGCATGTACATGCGCACCGGATCGGTGGTGCGGCCGACTTCGGCGTCGACCGCGGACAACATCGCCACCGCTTCCTCGGTGGCGGTTTCGTCGTCCTCGCTGCTGGCGGGCGGCGCGTCGGGCAGCAACAGTTCGGTATCGGGCGCGACCTCGTGCACCTCGATGCCCATGCCGTTGATCATGCCGATGATGTCTTCGATCTGCTCCGGATCGACGATGTCGTCGGGCAGGTGATCGTTGACCTCGGCGTAAGTCAGGTAACCCTGCTCACGGCCCTTGGTGATCAACTGCTTGATTTCGGATTGCTGCTGGGGGAGGTTTTCCATGGGGCACCGCGAAACACAGGAACCGGACAGTATAAAGGAAGTGGCGATTTCTTGACCACATTTCAAGCGAAAAATCGCATCCCCCGGGCGTTCGGCAGGGGCGAAAATCCATGCAAGAAACGCGCAATGCGGCGGGACCAGGGACCAGGGACTCGGGGGAGCGCAAAGCCAAGCCCGCCATTCCGGGTCGCGCGGATTCATCGCGGACGGAACCCGCAACCTGTTTTTGCATACCGCAGGCGCTACGCCCTCAACCAGAACGTAACGGGACCGTCGTTGACCAGATGCACCTTCATGTAGGCGCCGAAGCGCCCGGTTTCGACCGTTCCGTGCGTGGCGCGGGCCAGGTCCACCAGTCGATCGAACCACTTCCTGCCGTGTTCCGGCGCCGCCGCGGAAGTGAAGCCGGGACGCATGCCCTTGCCCGTATCCGCGGCCAAGGTAAATTGCGGCACCAGCAGCAGGCCGCCATGCACATCGGCCAGCGAGCGGTTCATGCGCCCTGCCTCGTCGGCGAACACCCGGTAGCCGAGCAGGCGTTCGCACATGCGCAACGACTGCGCCTCCCCGTCCTCCGGCTCCACCGCGACCAAGGCCAGCAAGCCGGCGCCGATCGCGCCGACGATTGCATCATCGACTTCGACCCGTGCTTCGGTGACGCGCTGGATCAGCGAGATCATGGCGGGAGCGTAGCGATTCTTGGCTAAACTCGCACGATGCACTGGCATACCCGCCTGCTCTACGCACTCCTGCGCGCGGCCTCGGCGTTGCCGCTGCATTCCTGGCATGCGCTCGGCGCGGTGCTCGGCCGGCTGTTCTGGATCGCGCACTCGCGCAAACGCCGCATCGTGCAAGCCAATCTCGCGCGCGTGCGATCGCAACTGGACGAAACCGCGCGCAAGGAACTATCACGCGAGTGCCTGATCGAAACGGGCAAGTCGCTGCTGGAAGTGTTCGGCATCTGGACGCGCATCGAACGCACGCTCGGCGCCGTGCGCGAGGTGCGCGGCGAGGAACTGTTCGACGCGGCGCTGGCTTCCGGCAAGGGCCTGATCCTGTGCGCGCCGCACCTCGGCAGTTGGGAGGTGGCCAATTACTGGGTCGGTGCGCGCACGCCGTTCGCGACGTTCTACACCCAACCGCGCTATCCGCAGCTCGAACTGCTGCTGCGCGCGCTGCGCGAGGGCGGCGCATCGATCCAGTTCCCGATCGACGACTCGGGGGTGCGGCGCGTGTTCCGGCACCTGGGCAACGGCGGCGTGGTGTCGATCATGCCCGACCATGTGCCGCGCAGCGGCGGCGTGATCGCGCCGTTCTTCGGCGTACCCGCGTTGACGATGACGCTGCTGCCGCGACTGCTGCGCCGCACGCGCGCGAACGTGCTGATGCTGTTCGTGGAACGGCTGCCGCGGTCGGCGGGTTTCATCATCCATTTCCGCGAAACACCGGCGGTCTTGCGCGATCCCGACCTGCCCACCGCGTGCGCGGCGTTGAACGCCGCGGTGGAAGAGTGCGTGCAGCTCGCCTTCGCGCAATACCAGTGGAACTACAAGCGCTTCAAGCCGCGCCCGGGAAGCGGATTGCCGGACATCTATCGCGGACCCCACACGATGGCGGGTACGGTCTGATGCGCTGGTACGTCGCGCTGACCTGGACCGCGTTGCGCCTGCTCGGCGTCCTGCCATTGCGCGCGCTGTACGCGATGGGTACCGCTCTGGGGATCGCACTGTGGTGGCGCAGGCACGCGCGCGAACGCGTGCACACGGAAGTGAGCCTGACGCTGGCCTGCCCGAAACTCACCGGCGCGTCCCGCGCGCGGCTGACGAAACTCTGCCTGGTGGAAACCGGACGCGCCGTGACCGAACTCGCCGCGGTGTGGGGACGCGGTGCGCTGCGCGCGCTGGAACTGGTGCGCGAAGTGCGCGGGCAGGAACTGTTCGAGGCAGCCCTTGGCGCGAAGCGCGGGTTGATCATCGCGGCGCCGCACCTTGGCTGCTGGGAAGTGCTCAATCACTGGCTCAGCAGCCGCACGCCGATCGCGATCCTGTATGCGCCGCCGCGCGATCCCGCGTTCGAGGCCATGCTGCGGCGGGCGCGCGGCGGCCTGGCGCCGCAGCAGGTGCGCGCCGATGCAGCGGGCGTGCGCTCCCTCTACAAACGCCTCACCGCCGGTGGCGTGGTCGGCATCCTTCCCGACCAGCAACCCAAGCGCGGCGAAGGACAGTTCGCTCCCTTCTTCGGTGCGGAAGCCAACACCATGGTGTTGCTGCCGCGCATGGCGCACCGCACCGGCGCCACCGTGCTGTTCGCTTTCGCCGAACGCCTGCAACACGGCGAGGGATTCCGCATCCATTTCCTGCCGGCACCGGAACACGTCGCCGACGAGGACCTGCGCGTGGCGTGCACGGCTTTGAATCGCGGCGTGCAGGATTGCGTGGAACTCGCCTTCACCCAGTACCAGTGGGCCTACAAGCGCTGGGCCGAGCGGCCCGATCCGCGTGAGCGGGATCCTTATTGGGTCGCTCGCAATGCCGTGAAACGCCGGCCCTGAACCTTCAGTCGGCGCCAGTCGATTGACGGCTCACGGCTCACCGCTCAGGCGCTTCAGGAATACCCGCATTTCCTTCGACGCCTGCACGTCGCCGCGTTGTTCCGCCACGCCGATGCCCTCGCGCCAGGCCTCGGCCGCGGCACGGGTGTCGCCCATCGCCAGGTGTGCCTTGCCCAGCAGTTTCCATGCGGCGGAGTAGCGCGGATCGAAGGTCAATGCCTCGCGCAACTGGATCACCGCTTCGGCGGCGTCGCCGGCGTCCAGAAGTGCGCTGCCCAGGGAATGGCGCAACAACGCGCCGTCGCGCGGACTGGCCAACTGTGCGCGCAGGGCCTCGATGCGTCGACTGTTCATGGGTGCATTGTGGCGGGAGCAACGCAGGGGGCGTGAAACTCAGCGCTGGAATCGCGCATAGCGCCAGTAATCGTCCGGATACACCGCCGTCGGCTGCGCGGGTTCCGGCGGTTTCTCGCCGCGACGCAGCGCCGCGAGCGTGCGGGCGTTCCAGACTACCAGCCACACCGAGCGGAATGGCTGGACGAACACCGCGTAGCGCAGATCGTCTGCGTCGAGGTCGCTCGGATATTCGACGATCAAGCCATTTGGATGTGCGTGCGCCCATTCCTGCAGATTCGCGCCTTCGTAAAGGCGGTCTATCGGCTGCCTCAAGCGCCCGAGAAAATGGAACTGGCCCTGGTAGATGTCCAGGTTGCCGACGGCGCGACCCTGGCCTTGCGCGTGCGCCAGCAGGCGCGATACGGGCGAGAGATCGAAGGCGGGCCACAGGGTCAACGCGAACAGCAGGTACGCCGCAGCGGTGCCGATCAGGCTGGCGAACGCCAGGCGGCGCAGCTCGCCGCGACCGCGCAGCAGCACCAGCGCGCCCAACAGCAGGTACAGCACGCCGAACGGTGCGCTGCCGGTCGAAAGATCGCGCAACCAGTGGTCCGTGACCCGCCCGCTCGACACCAGCGACGGCAGCGCGAACAAGGCGATCGCCATGGCGAAGGATCCGATCGCTAGCGGCCAGGGTCCCCACCACGCGCTGTCTGCTGCATCCGGCTTGCACTCGCGCCGGCGCGCGATCGCGCAAGCCAGCAACATCACCGCGGCCGGCAACTCCGGAATCAGATAGTAGGTTTGCTTGCCGCTGATCAGGCAGAAGACGAAGAACACCGGTGCCATCCATGCGATGCAGAAACGCAGCCCCGGTTCCAGCGGCCTGCGCAGCGCGATCACCGCGGCCCACGCGCGCGGCCAGGCAATGAACGGGAACAGCACCGCCGGCAACCATGGCAGGTACCACCAGATCGGCCGCGCGTGATCGAATGCTTCCACCACGCGCCCGGCGGTCTGCATGAACAACAGTTCGTTCGCATACGCCGCGCCGCCGACATGTATCGCGGGGATCACCCACGCCGCCAGCATCGCGAATCCGCCGATGAGAGCGAGCACGCCAAAGCCGTACCAGCGCACGCGCCGTTCGCGCGCATAAGTGTTCCACCAGGGCCCCAGCAGCCACGCGAACACCACGTGCAGGGCCATTACCGGGCCCTTGGTCAGCAGGCCCAGACCGATGCAGATCGCGAACCCGATCCAGCGCGGCGCGACCCGGCTCGGGGCGGGTGCGAGGCACAGCAGCGCGCCGAGCACCCACACGCTCAGCAGCACCTCGTACATGATCTGCAGCCCGAACAGGAATGCGAAAGAAAGACCGGCGAGCATCCACGGCGTCGCGCGCGATACCCACGGACGTTCCGGAAACAGCCGCCTCGCCAGTACCTGCGCGAGGACCAGCTGTACTGCGCCGATCAGCACTTCCAGCACGCGCGCCCAGACATCGTTGACGCCGAACACGAACCAGCCGGCGTGGATCATCCAGAACAGCAGCGGCACCTTCTGGCTGTACGGCGCGCCGTTTATCCACGGCACCAGCCAGTGGTGCTGCGACCACATTTCCCACGCCACGCCCAGCGTGCGCGTGGAATACATCGGCATCGGGCCGTGCGCGAAGATCGCGACCAGCGCCGCAGCCAGCCACAGCGGCAACCACCACAGCGGGGCGCGCAGATGTTCGGATCGGGTGTAGGGGTCGCGTGTCACGTTTCGCAGTCGCAAGGAATGGCGTTTGATGCATGCACTCACGTCTTTCGGAGCGGCCGCGGCCACGCGGCGATGGAATGACGCAGTGCAGCCTCGAACCGCGCGAGTTTAACGGACCGCGACCCACTACACTTGCGCGCATGCCAGACCGTGTGCCGCTTTCGGCCTGCATCATCGCCTTGAACGAAGCCGACCGGATCGGCGCCTGCATCGAGTCGCTCGCCTTCTGCGACGAGATCGTGGTGGTGGATTCGGGCTCGGGCGACGGCACCCGGGAACTCGCCGCCGCGATGGGCGCGCGGGTGATCGACCATCCATTCGAAGGCTACCGCGCGCAGAAGGATTTCGCGGTGAAGCAGGCAACGCACGACTGGGTGCTCTGCCTGGACGCCGACGAGCGCGTGACCCCGCCGCTGCGCGACTCGATCGAAGCCGCGCGCGACGCAGGCTTCGCCGACGCCGGCGGTTACCGTTTCGCGCGCGCCACCGAATACTTCGGCGAGTTCCTGCGCCACGGCAATGCCTACCCCGATCGCGTGCTGCGACTGTTCGACCGGCGCCGCGGCGGCTGGAACGCGGGGCGGGAGATCCACGAGCACGTCGTCGTCGACGGAACGGTACTCGCCCTGCCTGGCGACCTGGAGCACCGCGCGTACCGCTCGCTCGACGATCAACTCGCGCGCTACCGCCGTTACGCGACGATGATGGCGCAGCACATGCACGAGAGTGGCCGGCGCGCGCATCTGCACAACCTGGTACTGAATCCCTGCTGGCGATTCCTGCGCGGCTACGTCCTGCGCGCCGGCTTCCTCGATGGCTGGCGCGGTTTCCTGTTCGCGCTGCTGGAAGCCGACTACGTGCGCGAGAAATTCGCGCGCCTGTGGCTGCTGGATCGCGGCTAACACGCCCGTTCCCGAGCACCGCTGCGTACCCGGATTGCCCAACCCGATGGCGATGACGGATGATTCCCGCGTGAAACACGTGATCGCCCTCGCACACGAGGCACCGTTGGCCATCGGCCACCAGCGGGCGGTGTACCAGCACCCCGTCCAACCGGATCTGTTGATCAAGACGATGAGGCCGGAGTCGATCGCCAGGCGCTGGAACTCGCGCGGCCGCTGGTGGAAACGCCTGCCGCGCGCGCGCCAGTATTCGAGCTTCGTGCGAGAACTGAAGGAATACGTCGCCGCACACGCTCGCGTGGCCGGCGCGAACCCGCCGATCGCGCGCGTGATCGGTCTGGTCGAAACCGACCTCGGGCTGGGACTGGTCTGCGAAAAGGTGCGCGGTCCCGATGGCGGGCTCGCGCCGACGCTGCACGATGTCTATGTGCGCGGAGGCGGTGCTCCGGCGTGGGCGGACGCCGCGCTCGAAAAACTGCTCGAAGACCTGCTGCGACACAACGTGATCGTGGGCGATCTGAACGGCGCGAATCTCGCCTGGGGCAGCGATTCGCGCGGCGGTCCGCGCCTGATCGTGATCGACGGGTTCGGCGAGAAGAGCTTCATTCCCTTCAGCTCGATGAGCCCGTGGTTCAATCGCCACTTCATCCTGCGCCGCTATCGCAGGATGCTGCGAAGACTGGCGACACCGGTCTCCGACTGGGGCGCCCCGCGTTACGAGCCCTGATCGAACCAGCGCCTACTGGTCCTGCGCATCGGTTTTGTCCACGGCATCGGGCGGACCGGGCGAAGGCGCGCAGCCAGGGATCACGGCGTCGCTGCGGAACAGCCACCATTGCCTGCGGTTGGCCATGCCGACCAGCCGGGCTTTCGATGTGTCCACGCAGTTTCCCATCGCCTGGTCGAGGCTGAAGATCCATCGCGACGCCGGAGCCTCCCGCTGCCACGCAGTCGCGCGCTGGAATTGCGTGGTCCACGGCGCGGTGAAGCCGAACTCGCGCGTCGGGCCGACCGCCATCAGCAGGTTCTGTTCTCGGGGCGCGACCAGGCCCATCTCGGCCTGCGGGCCGGCGATCGTGCGCGCGTCGCGCATGATGCCGGCTGCGGAACTCGAATCGTTCAACAACGGGTACGCCCACAGCGCCCAGATGATCCACAGTCCGGCCAGGCCGCCGAGCAGGGCGAGCGCGCCGCATCGCGGGCGGAAGCAGATCGCGGACAGGATCAACACCGCGCCGATCGCGATCACCATGTGCCACATGGAAACCGCCTGCTCGACCAGGTCGCGCCGCAGCAGGAAGTCGCGGGCGGCCGGCACCTTGCCCTGCAACGCCAGCACGCCTGCGATCAGGATCACGATCCCGCCGACCAGCGCGATCGCGAAGGCGGCGATGCGCAGCCAGCGTGCCTTGATCAGTTCCGCGATATACGGCGACAGCGCCAGCGCGGTCATCGGCAACGCGGGCAGGATGTACACGTCGCGCTTGCCGGTGGGAATGCTGAAAAAGAGCAGCACCAGCAGCGTCCAGACCAGCGGCAGCATGATGCGCGCTTCGCCGGCTTTCAGGTCCCGCCACCAGCGCGGAACGCCGCCGACGTACAGCAGCGACACCGGAAACCAGTTGAACAGCACGATGGCGACGTAATACCAGGGCGCCTGCGGATGCGACCACGAGCCCGCATAGCGCTGCGCGGTCTGGTGGAACAGGATGTCCTGCACGTACGCCTGGTATTCGGGCGTGCCGCGCGCGTGTGCCGCCAGCAGCATCGGCACGGCCCAGCCCAGGACGGGGATCACGAACGCGAGCAGGCCCAGCCACCAGCGCGGATCGCGCGCGCTTTCGCGGTGCACGTTCGACCAGCCGCGACGGCACGCCCAGACGTAGGGCAGGAACATCAGCAGCGCGATGATGCCGACGCCCTTGGTGATCACGCCCAGCCCGGCGGCGAAACAGCCGAGCATGTAGGCGCGCCAGTTCGGTCCACGCAGGAAGTGCAGCAGCAAACCCCAGTTCGCCAGCGTGATCCAGAAGGTGATGAGCGGATCGATCTGCGCCCGCTTCATCTGGTACATGAACTGGAACGCGAAGAGCACCGCGGTCGCGGCGTACAGGCCCGCGCGATGGTTCCACAAGCGACGGCCCAGGTCGTAGGTGAGCGCCAACGTGCCCAGGGCGGAGAGCAGCGACGGCAGCAGGAACCAGCCGCGCCATCCGCCGGTCAGCCAGTACGAAACCGCCTGCAACCACATGAACAATGGCGGCTTGTCCGCATACAACTCGACGCCGCGGTGCGGGAAGAGCCAATCGCCGGAAAGCAGCATCTGTCTCGCGACCAGCGCGAAACGTGGCTCGTCGGACGGCCATGGATCGCGCAGCCCCAGCCCGATCGCCAGGGTGAGCAACGCGAACAGGAAGAAGACGATCGTCTGGTGGCGCGGATTGCGCGCGATCCATTCGCGGGCGCTGCGAAGGGCATTCATGCCGTGGCGTCGTTCAATCGCGTTTCTCGATGGCGGCATAGTACATGCCGTCCAGTCCACCCTCGCCGGGCAGGAGCTGTCGCCCGACGCCACGGGCGTGACCGGCATCCAGCGCAAACGGCATCGATTGCG
>Ga0207707_10000176_pt1 | contig 66238 bp, 56 predicted proteins | sample KBSC83BmetaG_FD_184336 | JGI IMG/M metagenome (GOLD analysis project Ga0207707, IMG submission 184336) | Corn rhizosphere microbial communities from Kellogg Biological Station, Michigan, USA - KBS C8-3B metaG (SPAdes) (version 2) | ecosystem: Host-associated > Plants > Roots > Rhizosphere ... | reverse complement strand
AGAAATTCGGGTCACCGTCGAGCTGGGTGATGCGCTCGGCGATCTGGTCCGCGTGCTGCTGTTCCTCGCCCGCGTGTTCCATGAATTCGGCAGCCACGCTCTTGGCATTGATCCCGGACGCCATGTAGGCATGTGCCTTGTAACGCAACACGCAGATGATTTCGGTGGCCAAGGCCTCGTTGAGGAGCTTCAGCACCGTATCGCGATCGAGCGTGTAGCTGGCGGTGACGGCACCGCGCTGCATGTGCTCCCGCGCACGCTTGCGAATGGTCTTGATGTCGGTCAGAAACGGGTGGTTCTTGGTGGCCATGCCGAACTCCTTGGGTGTCTGCGCTGCGTGTCGTGCCAGTCTACCCCCAAGTCCGTGAAAGCCACCAACACATTGTTTCAATCAGGTTGTTGAAAAAGTGCTGTCCTGCACTTTTTCAACGCGCCGAGTCCGGCGCATGTCCGGACTCAGCTTCGCGAATCAAGCACTTGTGGTGCTCGATTCGCGGCGGGTCGTCCATGACCCGCGATAGCAGGGTGTTTTTCAACACCCTGCTATCGCATTCATTGATGCAGGCAATCAAGCCGGCCGGTAGACGTCCCCACCCTGCTCGCGGAACTCGGCGGCCTTCTCGGCCATGCCTTCATCCAGCGCCGTGATCGCTTCGACGCCGTGTTCGCGCGCGTAGTCACGCACGTCCTGGGTGATCTTCATCGAGCAGAACTTGGGGCCGCACATGGAACAGAAGTGCGCGGTCTTGGCGGCGTCTTTCGGCAGGGTTTCGTCGTGGAATTCCTTGGCCTTGTCGGGATCGAGGCCGAGGTTGAACTGGTCTTCCCAGCGGAACTCGAAGCGTGCCTTGGAAAGCGCATTGTCGCGCGCCTGCGCGCCGGGATGGCCCTTGCCCAGATCGGCCGCGTGCGCGGCGATCTTGTAGGCGATGATGCCTTCGCGCACGTCGTTCTTGTCGGGGAGTCCCAAGTGTTCCTTGGGCGTGACGTAGCAAAGCATCGCGGTGCCGTACCAGCCGATCATCGCAGCGCCGATTGCGGACGTGATGTGATCGTAGCCCGGCGCGATGTCGGTGGTGAGCGGCCCCAGCGTGTAGAACGGCGCCTCGTGGCACTTGTCGAGCTGCCGCTCCATGTTCTCCTTGATCAGGTGCATCGGCACGTGACCGGGGCCTTCGATCATCACCTGCACGTCGTGCTTCCAGGCGATGTCGGTCAGCTCACCCAGCGTGTCGAGTTCGGCAAATTGCGCCTCGTCGTTGGCGTCGGCGATACAACCGGGGCGCAGGCCATCGCCGAGACTGAAGGCGACGTCGTACGCCTTCATGATTTCGCACATTTCTTCGAAATGCGTATAAAGAAAGCTTTCCTTGTGATGCGCGAGGCACCACTTGGCCATGATCGAACCGCCGCGCGAGACAATGCCGGTGACGCGCTTCGCCGTCAGCGGGACGAAGCGCAGCAGCACGCCGGCGTGGATGGTGAAGTAATCGACGCCCTGTTCGGCTTGCTCGATCAGCGTATCGCGGAACAGTTCCCAGGTGAGCTCCTCCGCATCGCCGCCGACCTTCTCCAGCGCCTGGTAGATCGGCACGGTGCCGATAGGCACCGGCGCATTGCGCATGATCCACTCGCGGGTTTCATGGATGTACTTGCCAGTGGAAAGGTCCATAACGGTGTCGCCGCCCCAGCGGATCGACCACACCATTTTTTCGACTTCTTCCGCGATCGAACTGGTCACCGCCGAAGTGCCGATGTTGGCGTTGATCTTGGTGAGGAAGTTGCGACCGATGATCATCGGCTCGGTTTCGGGGTGGTTGATGTTGCACGGGATGATCGCGCGCCCGCGGGCGATCTCGTCACGCACGAATTCCGGCGTGATCTCGCGCGGAATTGCAGCGCCGAACGATTGCCCCGGGTGTTGTTGCGACAACGCGCTGCCGCGCAACGCGTCCAGGTTTTGATTTTCCCGGATTGCAATGAACTCCATTTCCGGCGTCACGATGCCTTCTCGCGCGTAATGCATCTGCGTGACGTTCGCGCCCGCTTTCGCGCGTCGCGGTTTCGGCAGGTTCGGAAAGCGCACGTCTGCCAGCAACGCGGCTTCGGCGTGGCGGCGACCGAATTCGGATGTGCGATTCGGCAGCTCTTCGGTATCGCCGCGTTCGGCAATCCATGCCGCGCGCAATTTCGGCAACCCGGTCACGAGGTCGGCCGTGAATGCGGTGTCGGTGTACGGGCCCGACGTGTCGTACACGCTGAAAGGCGCATTCGTTTCGCTACCGAACATCGCCGGCGTGTCGGTCAACACGATTTCGCGCATCGGCACGCGCAGAGCCTGCCCCGGACCCGATCCGGGGTCGGAGCGGCCGCCGTCGACGTACACCTTGCGCGATCCGCGGATCGGCGAGGTGACGGTTTCGGAGAGAGTCTGCGCCTGGCGCAGCAATTCGGAGGGTTGGGCATTCATCGGCGTCGTTCCGGATTCAATACAGGCGAGTGAATTCTGCTTCGCGGAAAGTCCGCACATGGGTGTGCGGGCGGTTGCGAATGGGTTCGCGTATCGAAACGGTGGCGCCAGGCGCACGAACAGCGACGGGTCGTGCGGCGAAGCTCCCTACACCGGTGCGAACCGGATCAGGTTCCAAGGGTATGTCTCAGCCGATGCGATCCTTCGCCAGCGGCACCCCCGCTTCAATGTGTCATTGAACCACGTTTCAGCGCGGTCCGTACGCTCGCAGGAACATGTCCACCGTCGCTTCCAGATGCGCCTCGGCTTCCTCGGCGCTTGCCTGGCCGCAGCCGAACAGCATCCGCGCATGGTGCTCGCCTTTCAGCAGCGCGAAGAACTGGCTCGCCGCGCGACGGGTATCGGCGATGTCCAGCTGACGCGCCGCGACTTCCTTCTGCAGCATCTCGGCCAACGCGGCTTGCACCTGCATGGGGCCGGCTTCCCAGAACAGCTTGGCCAGCTTGGGCGACTGCTGCGAACTGGCCACCAGCGTGCGGTGCATGCCCAGCGCCTCGCCACTCATCATCAAGCCGAAGAACGCGCGCGCGACGCCCAGCAACTGGCCGCGTATCGGGGCCTTCACATCGACGTCGAACAGCGTGCGCGGCAACAGGCCGTCGCATTTGCAGCGCACCGTTTCAATGAACAGCGATTCCTTGCCGCCGAAGTGGCTGTACACGGTGAGCTTGGACACGCCGGCTTCGGCCGCGACGGCGTCCATGCTGGTGCCTTCGAAGCCGTGCTGCGGAAACAGGCGCTTGGCCGCTTCCAGAATGGCGGCGCGCTTTTCCAGATCTTTCGGTCGCCCGGGACCACAACACCGTTCGGACGCGACGTTCATGCGAATTCCTGCCATATTCCAGTGACTTGCTTCACGACGTTATTATACGCGCGAGTACACATTTTCTGCAGCCACGGCAGCGCGGGGTTCCGTCCGCGGTGTCCGCCGGGCTGTCCGCGGACACAAGCACTCCGCGCAAAGAGAACCCATTGACTTGATCGGAAAGGGATTTTTTTGCTGGCAACGGTGGCATGGATCATGCCTTGAATCTCCCGCGCGGCGGGTGACCGCCGTCATGTCAGCGCGGTGACTTCCGGCACTTCGTCGGCGGCACCGCAACCCGCAGTCTGTGTGCCGTTGCCCGCGACAGCCTGCGCGCCTAAGCTTTTCGGATTTTCGTACCTGATGGAACCGGCATGAACATGAATCCCGAACTCGCGGTCGCGCGTCGCAACATGGTCGAAAACCAGGTCCGTCCGTGGGAAGTGCTGGACGCCCGCGTGCTCCACGTGCTCGGCAGCCTGCCGCGCGACGCCTTCGTACCCAAGGCCTACGAAGCGCTCGCCTATACCGACGTCACGCTGCCGATCGGCCACGGCGAAGTAATGCTGAAGCCCGTGGTGGAGGGCCGCATCCTGCAGGCCCTGCTGCCCGCCGCCGGCGAACATATCCTCGAAATCGGCACCGGCACCGGTTACTTCGCGGCTTGCCTTGCGCGGCTGTGCGCACGCGTCACCAGCATCGATCATCGTGCCGATTTCATCGACGCGGCGCGCACCAGGCTGCAGGCGCAGGCGATCGCGAATGTCGACTGCGTGCACGCGGACGCGTTGTCCGGTTACGCGCCGCTGGAAAAATTCGATGCGATCGCCGTTACCGGCGCGGTCGCATCGCTTCCGAACCGTTTTGGCCAGTGGCTGAAACCTGCCGGCAAGTTGTTTGTCATACGTGGCGTCGAACCCGCAATGCAGGCGGTGCTGCTGCAACGCGCGCCCGACGGCGGCTGGATCGAAGATCGCCTGTTCGAAACCGATGCGCCTTATCTCGCGGGCGCCGCACCGGTCCGCCTTTTCAGTTTGTGAACCCGGGGCACGCGCCCCAGCAAGGATCCTCCGGCATGACCCCACGCAACACGCCCCGCCATTCTTTCGCGATTCGCGCCTGCGCCCTCGCCATCACGGCCGCGCTCGGTTGCGCCCACATGGCCACGGCGCATGCGGAAAACCTGATGGACGTGTACCGGCAAGCGCTGCAGCAAGACCCCGTCCTGAAGCAGGCCGAGGCGCAGCAGCGCATCGGCCAGGCCGGCGCCGCGATCTCGCGCGCACCGCTGCTGCCGCAGCTCAACGGCAGCGTTTCGCTCAATGATAGCCACGGCACCGGATACGAGTCGCAGCTGATCCAACGGCCGGATGGCGGACAACAGTTCCTCAGTGGAACCAGCTCCAGCGGCGGCCTGCGCTCGCGCACCGAATCGCTCAGCCTGAACCAGACACTGTTCGACCTTGGCCAGTTTGAGGATTGGCGGGCCAGCAAGGCCAACGCCCGGTCCACCGAGGCGCAATACGTCGCCGCGCAGCAGGCTCTGATCCTGCGCGTGACGCAGGCGTATTTCACCGTGCTCACCGACGCAGACCAGCTGAAGTTTGCCGAAGCCAACGAGGCGTCGCTGAAGAAGCAGTTGGATCAGGCGCAGGCCAAGTACGACGTCGGCTTTGCCGCGATCACGGACGTGGCGGACGCGAAGGCCCAGCACGATGCGGCCGTTGCGCAGGTGATCACCGCCAAGAACACCTTGTTCAACGATCGCGAAGCGCTGGCGCAAATCACCGGCCAGCCTTCGGGCACGCTTGAGGTCTTGACGGACAACCTGCCGCTGAATTCGCCGCAGCCCGACAACATGGAGGAATGGGTGAAGACCGCGCTGGCCAGCAATCCGTCCTTGCAAGCCCAACGCGACCTGGCCGAATCCTCCCGGCACAGCGTCACCGCCGCGCATGCCGCACACTTGCCGACGCTGGGCGCGTCGGTCAGCTATTCACGCAATCCCGCTTGGGGCCCCGGCAACATCGGCACGGCGCTCGACAACAGCGGTGACCCGGTGCTGCGCGACAACACGCGTCGCAACGACACCACGGTGGGCCTGGTGCTGACCGTGCCGCTGTTCCAGGGCGGCGGCATCATCGCGCGCGAAAGGCAGGCGATCGCGCAACGCGACCAGGCCAATGACGTGCTGGAACAAGATCGCCGCAGCGTGGTCAGCAACACCCGCAACGCTTTCAACGCGATCGAGGCGGGCATCAGCTCCGTGGAAGCGCAGAAGGCGGCCGTCGAATCCGCCAAGACCGCGCTGGATGCCACCCAGGCCGGCTATCAGATCGGCACCCGCACCATCGTGGATTTGCTGATCGCGCAACAGAATTACTTTTTGGCCCAGAGCAATTACTCGCAGGCGCGCCACGCGTTCGTGGTCAATCAGATCAATCTGGAGTACGCCGCGGGCACGCTGTCGGTGAAGGATCTGGAAGCGGTCAACACCTTGCTGCAGTGACCGGCGCGCTTTCCCTGCGGTAGCGCGCGCGCGCGAAAATCCTGCCCAGCATCACCATCGTCCGCCGGACCGCGCCGCGCTCGCGCACGCACACCGCGTGCGCCGCCGCGCCCATCCGCGCCAGCCCCCTGGGATCGCGCAGCAGTTCCTGCACGACCGTGCCCAGCGTCTCGGTCGAAACCACCCTGCGCGCACCACCCGCATCGATCATCGTGCGGGTGATTTCCTCGAAGTTGAACGTGTACGGCCCGACCACCACCGGCTTGGACAGCGCCGCCGGCTCCAGCACGTTGTGACCGCCGATCGGCACCAGCGAACCCGCGACGAAAGCGAGATCGCAGGCGGCGAAATAGCGCATCATCACGCCCATCCCGTCGATCACCAGGCATTGGGTTTCCGGGTTCGCATCGCCCGCGCTGTGGGTGGCCACCGCAAACCCGAGATTCTGCGCCGCGTGCTCGACCGCGCGAAAGCGCTCCGGATGCCGCGCGGCGATCAGCAGCAACGCATCAGGGATCCGCGCCAGCACCGCAAGGTGTGCCTCGAACGTCGCGAGTTCTTCGCGTTCATGGGTACTGGCGGCGAACCACACCGGGCGCGTTTCGCCCCATTGTGCGCGCATTTCGGCACCGCGCTGGCGCGCGCCCTTGGGCAACGGCATGTCGTATTTGAGGTTGCCGGAAACCTGCACCCGCGCAGGATCCGCACCGAGGGCGCGATAGCGGCGCGCATCCGCGTGCGACTGTGCCGCGACCAGCGCCACGTTGCGCAACGCCTCGGCGACCAGCGCGCGGATCGGCCGGTAACCGCGCAACGAACGCTCCGAAAGACGCGCATTCACCACCGCCAGCGGAATCCCGCGGCGCCCGCACTGATGGAACAGGTTGGGCCAGATTTCGGTTTCCATGATCACCGCCAAGGCGGGGCGGATGCGGTCGAGGAAACCCGTGACTGCGTGCGGCAAATCGTAGGGCAGGTAAACGTGGAAAACCTCGTCGCCGAACAATTTGCGCGCGCGCTCGGAGCCGGTCGGCGTCACCGTCGTGAGCACCATCGGGCGCGGCGCATAACGTCGCCGCAAGGCATTGATCAACGGCAGCGCGGCATTGACTTCACCCACCGACACCGCATGCACCCAGATCGAACCATCGAGACCGGGATCGGGGAACACGCCGAAGCGCTCACGCCAGCGCCGAAAATAGCCGCGATAGCGAATCCCGCGCGCGGCCAGCCGCCAGACGATCACCGGCGTGGCGAGATACATCGCGACGGTATAGAGGAATCGCAGCATGACGCGGAGTCGGGATCGCAGTGGCGAGTATAACTTTCGCGCGGCGCTTGGCTGTTGTGGCTTCGGCAGCGCGCGGAGCGACAGACGCATCTGCCGCTTTGTTCGTCATCCCGGCGCAGGCCGGGATCCATTTTCCTGTTTGCTTGTGAGTATCCCCCTCAGGTTCCGCTCGCCGCCGAGGCGAGCGAAACCAAAACGAGAACGTTGCATCCTTGCGAGAAATCGAAAGTCGGCACGATCACATTGGCAGCACAATCGTGCGCATGGACTGCGCGTGGAAAAACAGGGAATGTCGTCCAGAAGCGAGCGCACGCAGGGCACGCGATCAAATCAACCGCGCCGCCGTGAGTTCGCTCTTGAGATACGCGTAATAGATCGGCGCGGCGACGATGCCGGGCAGGCCGAACGCGGCTTCCATCACCAGCATCGCCAACAGGATTTCCCAGGCGCGCGCGTGGATGCGGTTGCCGACGATGTTGGCGTTGAGGAAGTATTCCAGCTTGTGGATCAGGATCAGGAAGATCAGTGCGCCCAGTGCGACCCACAGCGACATCGACAGCGCGACGATCACGATCAGCGTGTTGGAAATCAGGTTGCCGACCACCGGCAGCAGGCCGACGATGAAGGTGATCGCGATCAGGGTTTTGGTGAGCGGCAGGTGCACGCCGGCCAGCGGCAGCGCGATCAGCAGGAAGATCGCGGTGAAAATGGTGTTCAGCGCCGAGATCCGCGCCTGCGCGAACACGATGTCGTGGAAGGCTTGCGTGCAGCGTTCGCAACGCGCGGTCAGGTCGCGGCGCAACGGGCCTTCATCACCCGTGGGTCGCGCATGCGTCAGCGCGACCAGCGCGCCCAGCGCGAGCCCGACCAGGATGCGCCCGAACACGTGCGCGGTTTCCTTGCCGGCCACCTGCAATTGTTCGGAATGCGTACGCGCGAGTTGGGTCGCGGTGAAACGGAAATCCTCGGCACTGACCGGCAGATACGCGACAATCCATGCCGGCAATTGCGTGCGCGCGCGATCGATGGTCGGCATCATGCGATCGAACAAGGTGTTCGGATCGCCGAGTTCCGCACGGAAAAACGCGACCGCGCCGAAGATCAGCAACGCAAGCAGGCCCGCGACGATCACGGCCAGCAATCCGACCACCAATTGCCGCGCCCAGCCGCCCGGCCAGCGGCGTTCCAGCAGCGGCGCCAGCGCATCGACCACCGCGTACACCAGCAAGCCCGCGATCAACGCGGGCAGCAGGTGCAGGAACATCACCAGCAGCAGGGCCACCGCCGCCGCGATGTAGCTCGCGATCGCGGTGTAGCGCGTGGCGTGCATCGATTGAATCGCGTTGTCGTTCATTTGCAGGGAGTCTGGCAGATATTTTTGCGTTCATCCATGAACGCTGCGTCCTCCCACGCACCGCGAGATTCGAGCCTGAGGCGCCCGCAACTCCACCACGGCCTTCCTTGGCCCGACTTTTCACAAAAGCCGCTTCGAACCAAATCCTTTTAGAATCGCGCGATGCCGACATGCGCCGAAATTCCCGCCCGCAACCGCCTGATCTTCGCGCTGGACGTGCCGGACCGCGCGGAAGCCATCGCGTGGATGGACCGTCTCGGCGATAGCGTGTCGTTTTACAAGATCGGACTGGAACTGCTGAGCGGCGGCGATTACTTCCCGGTACTGGACGAACTCGCCAAGCGTGGCAAGAAGATTTTCGCGGATCTCAAATTTCACGATGTGCCGGCTACGGTCGCCGGTGCGGTGCGCGGGCTCGCGCAGCGGCCGATCACCTTCGCCACCGTCCATTGCGACAGCCGCGCGATGCTGGAAGCGGCGGCCGCGGCGAAAGGTGCGTTGCAACTGCTCGCCGTCACCGTGCTGACCAGCAACGATGCCAACGATCTTGCCGCGCTGGGCGTCGCGGGCGAACCCGCGGACGTGGTGATCGAACGCGCGCGCCTCGCGCAAATCGCGGGGATCGATGGCGTGGTGTGTTCGGGCGCCGACCTGCCGCGCCTGCGCGATGCGCTGGGGCGGGATCTCTTGACCGTGTGCCCTGGTATCCGCCCGGCCGGCCCGAAAACCGACGATCAAAAACGCACGGTGGACGTACCCACCGCGTTCGCGCAGGGCGCGGATTACATCGTGGTGGGTCGGCCCATCCGCAATGCGCCCGATCCGCGCACGGCGGCCGACGGCATCGTGCGGCAGATCGAGCAGTCAGTCGGGTGAACTTGCACCGCGGCTGCACCCTCGCCACACTCCGGCACATGCGAACAGCAACGCTCCCGATTGTCCGCTGGCGTATCGGCGTGCTGGCCGTTGCAAGCGCGTGCGCACTTGCGGCTTGCCAGCACACGCCACCGCCATCCAGCAATGCAACGCCCGAGAAGGCGGTGGCGACCAGCTTGCGCCTGACTGCCACGGGCGACTTCGACGGGTTGATGAAGAACCGCCTGCCGCCCGTCGACTACCTGCGGTGGCGCGGCGAATGGGATGCAGCGCATGCACGGCCTGGCGCCGCTTCCGCCACGCAAGACCGGCAGTTCGCGCAAATCATGCGGATGCTTACCGAGCCCGGCGCCGAAGCCAAGCTGGCCAAGCGCCTGCAGCCCGAGCTGGCGAAGCTGCGCGGCGGCAAGAACGAAACCTTGCCGATCGCGAGCGGCATCCTGGAGGCCGCGGGCAAGCAGATGATCGCGGCATCGCCGCAACTCGGCCCCACCCAGAAAACCCTGGCGACCGAAGGCCTGAATGCCCTGATCGCCTGGACCAAGACCACGGATTTCAGCGATCCGAAAAAAGCCACCAAGGCGATCGCCCTGATCTGCGCCACCGCGCGCCAGCTGCACATGCAAACCCTGGCGCAATGGCGCGCACAGGATTACGCGCTAAGCATGCGCAGTTACAGCGTGCTGTGGAACGGGCTCGAAAGCCTGTTGAACATCTACGGGCTCGACATCCCCGGCAGCCTCACCGCAGCCGAGGTCACCGCCACCGCCAACGATGGCACCCACGCGACCGTCAAGCTGGACATGAAATTCGCGGGCCAACCGCTCAGTGGTGAATGGCCGATGGTGAAACAGGCCGGTCATTGGTACGACGCCGCGCTGCTGGAGGCGTGGCAAAAGGCGCATCCGGCGGCCGCAAGCTCCCCGAATGCGACGTCCGCTGCCAGCACCGCGCCGCCAGCGGCATCGTCCACCGCCGCCCCAACAGCGCCGGCATCTTCCGCCAAGCCGGCGCCCAGCAGCGCGACGCAGCGCTGACGCCGGTTTTTTCTGGCAGGGCGCGGCCAATCGTCGGATCGTTCGCCCTGAAGCGTGCTTCCAGGCCCTTGCGAAACAAGCCGTTGACGCGGATATGGGAGAATCCCCGATCGCGCTCGCAACCTATCCCCTGGATCACAACACGTCAAGCCGATGGCACGCGTCATGACCGAAACCCTGTCCCGTGACACCCTGGTGCATGCCGGTTGGTGGCGTGCGCTGTGGGGCACGTTGCTGGGGCCGTGGGTCAAGATCAAGCGCGACCCCGCCGAGCCGGTGACGCTGCTGGCGCCCGACACGCCGGTGATCTACGTGATCGAGCGCAACGGTTTTTCCGATAGTTTGATTTTGGAGCGCGCCTGCCACGAAGCCGGCCTGCCCAGCCCGCTCGCGTGGGTGCCCGGCCTGGGCAAGCGCCGCCGCGCGATGTTCGCGATGCGCGGCACCGGCGGCTGGTTCCAGCGGCGCGGCCGCGACCACGCCGCGCAGGATACGCTGCGGCAACTGTTGCGGGTGCTGGAAGCCGCGCCCGAACGCAACGTGCAATTGATGCCGGTCGCGATCTATGTCGGCCGCGCGCCGAACCGGCAATCCGGCTGGTTCAGCGTGCTGTTTTCCGAAAACTGGGCGGTGGTCGGACATTTCCGCCGGCTGCTGGCCCTGCTGTTGAACGGGCGCGACACCATCGTGCGCTTTTCGCCACCGATTTCCCTGCACGAATTGCGTGAGGAGTCGAGCGGCGAACGCATCGAACGCCTGCAACGCAAACTGGCGCGCGTGCTGCGCGTGCACTTCCGCCGCGTGCGCACCTCCGTGATTGGCCCCGATCTGTCGCACCGGCGCACCGTGGTGGATTCGGTGCTGAACGCCGAAAGCGTGCGCGCCGCGATCGCCGCCACCGCGGCACGCGAAAACATTCCGCGCGCGAAGGCATGGAAGCAGGCGCAAAAACTGATAGACGAAATCGCGGCGGACTACTCGCCGCCGTTCGTGCGATCGGTATCGTTCCTGCTGTCCAATTTCTGGAACAAGCTGTACGACGGCATCGCGATGCACCACTTCGACACGCTGCGGGCGATCGCGCCGGGTTACGAAGTGGTGTACGTGCCCAGCCACCGCAGCCACGCCGATTACGTGTTGTTGTCGTACCAGCTTCAGGCCAGTGGCGTGGTGGTGCCGCACATCGCGGCCGGCGTGAATCTCAACCTGCCGGTGCTGGGCACTTTCCTGCGCAAGGGCGGCGCGTTTTTCCTGCGCCGCAGCTTCAAGGGCAATGCGCTGTATTCGGTGATCTTCAAGGAATACATGGCGCAACTGATCGAACGCGGCGTGCCCATCGAATACTTCGTCGAAGGCACGCGCTCGCGCACCGGGCGCTTGTTGGCGCCGCGCTTCGGATTGTTGTCCATGACGGTGCGCGCGTTCCTGCGCGCACCACGCCGTCCGGTGCTGTTCCAGCCGGTGTACATCGGTTACGAAAAGCTCATGGAAGGCCGCGCCTACATCGGCGAGCTGTCCGGCCAGAAGAAGGAAAAGGAAACCTGGCTCGCGCTGCTGCGCGGTGGGCGCAAGGCGCTGCGCCAGCATTACGGGCGCGTCACCCTGAACTTTGGCGAGCCGATCGAACTGAATACGCTGCTGGATGCCGCCAATCCGGATTGGCGCGTGCAAGGCGACAGCCCCGACAGCAAGCCCGAGTGGCTCAACGACGTTCTGGATCGACTGGGTGAGCAAATTCTGGTGAACACCAACCGCGCCGCCGACGTCAACCCGATCAACCTGATCGCGCTGGCACTGCTGGCCGCGCCGCGCCACGCGTTGGCCGAAGCCGACCTGCTGGCGCAACTGGAATTGATGAAGGCGATCCTGACCGAATTGCCGTATTCGGATCGCACCACGGTAACGCCGATGGCGCCCCCCGACATCGTCGCCTACGCCGAACAGATGGGCTGGATCCGCCGCATCGCGCACCCACTCGGCGACGTGCTGGCGGTCGAAGGCGAGAAGGCGGTGCTGCTGTCCTACTTCCGCAACAACGTCCTGCACCTGTTCGCGGCCGGCGCGTGGGTCGCGTGCTGTTTCATCAACAACCGCCGCATTGCACGGGAAAACGTTGTCAGACTCGGTCGCGCGGTGTACCCGTTCATCCAGTCCGAACTGTTCCTGCCGTGGAACACGGACGGCTTCGCCGGGCGAATCGACGCCTTGATCGACCTGCTGATCGCACGAGGGTTGCTGGCCGGCGGCGAAGGCCGCTTGTTGCACCTGGCCGCGGGACGCGAAGACGACGCGTACCAATTGCGCCTGCTCGCGCATTGCTTGTTGCAGGCGTTCGAGCGTTACTACATCGCGATCGCGGCGTTGGTGAAGAACGGCCCGCACGCGCTGACCGCGGGGCAACTGGAAAACCTGTGCCAGCTTGCCGCGCAACGCCTGTCGCTGCTGTACCAGCAGAGCGCGCCGGAATTTTTCGACAAGGGACTGTTCCGCGGTTTCATCCAGAAACTGCGCGAACGCCGCATTGTCTGGCCCGACGCCGACGGCAAGCTGGAATTCGACGCGGTGCTGGAAGACGTCGCCCGCGATGCGCGCCTGATCCTCGCACGCGAAGTGCGGCAGTCGATCATGAAAATCACGCCCGACGTGGTGGCCGCGGAACCGGCGGATAGCCCGCTGCCGTAGGTTGGACTGACGCCGGCTTTATCGGCGGAAGCCCAACACCGCACGCGTATTGCGTTGGGCTTCGCAGAGCTCAGCCCAACCTACGTCGCGGCGTAGGTTGGGCTGACGCTGGCTTCATCGGCGGAAGCCCAACATTCCCCGCGTATCGATTCCCTTCAAACCGCCAATTTCGCGACGAGCCTGGCACGCATCTCCGGCCACTCGGCCGCGATGACCGAATACTCGACGCTGTCGCGAATCGTGCCGTCATGGCGCAACTTGTGTTGCCGCAGCACGCCGTCGCGGTGCGCACCCAGGCGTTCGATCGCGCGTTGCGAACGCGTGTTCAGAATGTCGGTTTCCCAGCCCACCGCCGCGCAACCGAGCGCGTCGAAGGCATGGGCCGCCAGCAGCAGCTTGCACGCGGTGTTGACGTGCGTGCGCTGGCGGCTGGCGCCGTACCACGTGTAGCCGATCAATATGCGCGGCACGTCCGGGTTGAAGTCGTAATAGCGCGTGCTGCCCGCGATCGCACCGTCACGCTTGTCGCGCACCACGAACGGCAGCGAATCGCCGCTGCCCTGCATCGCCAGTGCCTTTTCGACGTGAGCGCGCATCGCGCCCGGCGGCGGCACGTAGGTGACACGCAGGTTCCACAGTTCGCCATCGGCCGCGGCCCGTTCCAGGCCCGCGACGTGATCGAGCGTCAGCGGCTCCAGCGCGACAAAGTCGTTTTCCAGCGCGATTGGCTCAAGCATCGAGGTCGGGTATGAGCTTGTTCTCGAAATACGAGATCATGTCCTTCAGCTTGAGCTTGCGCTTTTTCAGGCGGCTCAATTGCAACTGGTCGCTACCCGGATCGACCGCCAATTTCATGATCGCGACGTCGAGGTCGCGGTGTTCCTCGCGCAATTCGGTCAGGCGCCGGACCAGTGTGGCGGGATCATCGTCGGGCTGCATGGCGGCAGTGTAGCGCCGCCACCGGGCGCGCTAAACTGGGTAGTTCATGCCAGCCGTCGAACGCCTCCATCCCCCCGATCGCAAGCAGGCGCACGAAGCCGCGCGGCTGGCCAAGCGCCTGCGCCACGGGGTCGGACGGGCCATCGCCGATTACAACCTGATCGAGGACGGCGACCGGGTGATGGTGTGCCTGTCCGGCGGCAAGGATTCCTGGACGCTGCTGGATATCCTGCTGTCGTTGCAGGCGAAAGCGCCGGTGAAATTCGAGTTGGTCGCGGTGAACCTCGACCAGAAGCAGCCGCGCTTTCCGGAACACGTCATCCCGGATTACTGCCGCGCGCACGGCGTGCCGTTCCGCGTGATCGAGCAAGACACGTATAGCGTCGTCACGCGCGTGGTGCCCGAGGGCAGGACGATGTGCAGCCTGTGCTCGCGGCTGCGGCGTGGCGCCTTGTATGCGTTCGCCGAGCGCGAAGGCTTCGACAAGATCGCGCTGGGCCATCACCGCGACGACATCCTCGCGACGTTTTTCCTGAACCTGTTCCATGGCGGCACCTTGAAGGCGATGCCGCCGAAACTTTTGTCCGACGATGGCAAGCACGTCGTGATCCGGCCGCTCGCGTATTGCCGCGAAGCCGAGATCGCCGAGTACGCCGAACAGCACGCGTTCCCTATCATTCCGTGCAACCTGTGCGGCTCGCAGGAAAACCTGCAGCGCAAACAGGTGCGGCGGATGCTGGATGCGTGGGAACGCGAGCACCCCGGCCGCAGCGAAATCATGTTTCGCGCGCTTGCGCACGTCGCGCCCTCGCACTTGGCCGATGCCAAATTGTTTGATTTCGCGTCGCTGGGCTCGCGCGGTGAGACACCGCAACCGGATGCTCACGCCTGGCTGGATGGCGATCCATCAACGTAGGAGCCTGCGTGCAGGCGATTGTCGCGAGCACGCCCGCTCCTACGATTCCCGATTCCCGATTCTCCACTCCCGATTCCCCATTTCCGGTTCCCAAATGTTCTTTCGCAACCTCACCTTGTTTCGTTTCTCCCCGACCGTCGCCAAATCGCTGAAGGACCTCGACGCCGCATTGGCCGACCACGCGCTGCGTGCCTGCGGCCCGCTGGACCTGGCCACGCGCGGCTTCGTGTCGCCGTTCGGGCCGGAATCGGAGGTCTTGAGCCGCACCATTGGCAAGGCGACCTTGGTCTCGCTCGGCAGCGAAGAAAAGCTGCTGCCGGCGGTGGTGGTCAATGCCGAACTGGGCAAGCGCCTGCGGAAAGAAGCCGAGCGACGCGGCCGGCCAGTCGGCGGCCGCCAACGCCGGGCCATCAAGGCCGAGGTGCTGGATGTCCTGCTGCCCCAGGCCTTCGTCCGGCCGTCGCGGCTAAATGCTTATGTGGACTCGAAAAATGGTTGGCTGGTGCTGGACACCGCCAGCCGCAAGGCGGCCGAAAACGCCCTGACCGCGTTGCGCGAAGCGCTGGGCAGTTTCCCGGCCCAGCCGCTGGCCGCCGCCGAAACCCCGCGCGCCCTGATGACCCAGTGGCTCGCGCATGGCAAGCTACCGTCTGGACTCAGCTTGGGCGACGAGTGCGAGCTGCGCGACCCGGCCGGCGGAGCCATCATCCGCTGCCGCAAACAGGAGCTTGAAAGCGACGAAGTCCGGGCGCATCTGAAACAAGGCAAGCAGGTGTTCCAACTTGGTTTGCAGTTCGAGGATCGCGCCAGTTTCGTGCTCGGCGAGGATCTGGTGATCCGCAAGTTGCGTTTTCTCGACGTCGTGCAGGATTCGCTCGACGCCGACGGGCGCGACTCCGCCGAAGCCGAGCTCGACGCACGCTTTGCGCTGATGACGCTGGAACTCGAACGGTTGTTCGAGGGTTTGCAACAATGGTTCGGGCTGGAACGCCCCGACGAGAGCAACAAGAAGGCGGCATGATCCCGCAAGGCGACTTCCTCGAATTGGCGACGGGCAAGGGCGGCACCATCAAGGTGCTGAAGGCCATGCACCCGCGCGCGCGTCGCCTGCGCCTGTCGGTCACCTCGCACGGGGCGCGCATCTCGTACCCGCGCGGCACCCATCCGGCGCAGGTGTATGCCTTCCTGCGCGAAAACAGCGACTGGCTGGAACGCAAGCTGTCCGAACTGCGCGTGCCGCGTCGCGGGCCGCCGCCGCTGAAGCCCGGCATGCCCACGTTGATTCCGCTGCGCGGCGAAAGTGTCGAACTCACGTGGCGCGAGAGCGAATATCCGCGCATCGAATTCCTCGGCGACGAATTGTGCCTGCACGTGCCGCGTCCGTTCACCACCGCGATGCCTGCAGCACGCAATCTGCTTGCCGCGTTCCTGGAAACTCACATGCGGCGCGACCTGTCGCGTTGGATGGCGCACGCCTCCGAACGTCTCGATGCCGCGCCGACGGGCCTGCGCATCAAGTCGCTGAAAAGCCTGTGGGGCAGCCTCGATGCGCGCGATCGCATCACCCTCGACCTCGCGCTCGCACTCGCCCCGCCCGCCGCGCTGCGCTACGTGCTGGTGCACGAAATGTGTCACCTGAAGGTACGCAGCCACGCGCCGCGCTTCTGGGCGCGCGTCGGCGAAGTGATGCCGGGCTACCAGGCGCAGCGCGACTGGCTGCGCGAACACGGTGCGATCCTCAAGGCCGAGATGGAACGGCTGATCGCGCCGGATCTCTGATCGTCGGAAAGCTCGGAAGAACCGTCGCGACTAAAGCGGCAGGGACTGCCGCTCTGAACGCCGCAGGCGGCCCGAAGGGCGAGCCACATGGATGTGGCGAGTAGCAAAGGCAGATTGCGTGACGCCGACTAAATCGGCATGACTGCCGATTTGAACGCCGCAGGCGACCCGAAGGGCGAGCCACATGGATGTGGCGAGTCAGCGCAGCAGGTTATTCCGAGCTTTCCTCAGGCGACCCACCCCGCCAGCACAATCAGCGCCACGACCGCCAGCCACACGATCAACACCCGCAGCATCAAACGGCGGGCGTCGGCAAGCTCGACGAGCGGATCGTGCGTGTCGGTGGTCGCACCATCGCCGGCCTCTATGTCGGCATCCACGCCCGAACGCGCCACCGCCGCAAGGAAGTCGGGATCGAGGTTTCCCATCGAATGCCCGGGCTGCCCGTGCCATGCGCGCCAAGTGCCACTGACGGCATCGAAGTTGGACACCAGCGCCATCGCCAGAACCATCAGGTGCGCGGGAATCCAGTCGAGCGCGCAGGCGAATCGCCGCGCCGCATGACGCGTGCGCGGATCGCCGGTTTCCGTGGTGACCCAAGCCAGCCGGTAACCCAAAGCGCCGGCCGGCCCGAGCAGGAAGAACCAGAACAAAACGCCGAAGCGTCGCCGCAACGAGGCCATCACCGCGGCTTCGACCAGCTCCGGTGCCGTGAACGCGCGCGGCGCGCCATCCGGAACGCTGCGCAGGTTCTGCGCGGTGGCAAGGCGCGTGGCGGGATCAGCATTGTGCAAGACCGCTTCGAGATCACTTTCGAGTTCGCGCGGTCCAAAGGTGTAAAACAGGATCAGCACCGAGAACGCGAGCGCGGCAAGCGCCAGCAGCCAGCCTTGCAGAAAGTGTGCGATGACCGCGCACACCACCACCGGCAGGATCAGCGCAAGCGCAACCCTGCCGCCACCTTCGGCAAAATCGAGTACGCCGAGCCAGCGGTGGTACCAGCCGAATTGGCGCAAGCCCGCGACATTGCCGGGCCAAACGATCAGCACCAGCAGCACGATCAGCGCGGCAACAAGTTCGATGGCCATCCAACCCCTGCTGAGCAAGTCTCCGACGCGATTGTAATCGGGCCACTCAAACCGCGCGTGACAACGTGGACAATTCGATGCCCGCGCGCGCGCGCAACCAGTGCTCGATCAACCGATACGAAATCGACAACGGCGTGGAAACGTGCAATGTGCCATCGTGCAGGCCTTCCACGATCTCTTGCGCGGTGAACCAGCGGGCATCCTCCAATTCGCCATCGACCAGGTTGATCGCGCGTCCGGCCGCTGTCGCGGTGAAGCCGAGCATCAGCGATGTCGGAAACGGCCACGGCTGCGAAGAATGGAAATCGCAATCGAGTACCTCGACACCGGTTTCCTCGCGCACCTCGCGCCGCACCGCATCGGCCAGCGACTCGCCCGGCTCCACAAATCCCGCCAGGGTCGAGTATTGGCGCGGGCGCCACGCTGACTGGTGCGCGAGCAAGCACGCGTCACCATGCTCGACGATCACGATGATCGCCGCATCGGTGCGGGGGAAATGCAGACGTCCGCAGCCTGCGCAAACCGCGCGGTGTCCGCCATCGACGAGTGTCAGCGGCGCGCCGCAGTAACTGCAGTACCGCATGGAGGCTTGCCAGTTGGCGAGTCCACGCGCGTAAGCGAACACGGCTGCATCGTCACGCTCGAGCTCCGTGGCGGCCGTCCGCAAATCCAGCCACTGCGCTTCCGGGAAAGTTGTCTTGTGCGCCACGGGTTCGCGCAGTGCGTAAAGCGGCGTGCCCGCGACACAACCGAGGAAATTGGCGGATGATTCGGGAGCGAGTTTCCCGGCATCGACCCAGCACAGCCGATGATCGCGCACCGGCGCGCGCCCGTCGTTGTCGAACGGGAGCCAGCGCGCGTTCGATGCCGCGCGTTGCGCCGCCATCCACTCTGCGTTCGCGCGATGTTCGCCGCAGCGATCGAGCGGTGAGCACGTAAAGGTATTGAGGCGCGTGCGGCCCGCCGAACTCACGTCGAAAGACCGATTCGAAGCGGCTGTTGTGAAAAGTCAGACCATGGATGGTCGTTCTGATGTTTTCGACTTGAAAGCGCTACAGGCGAATGGAGGCTCAACGAAGGAGCGTTCACGGACGAACGCAAAACCAATGTGGAGAAGTCAGGCCACGGATGGCCGTTGTGATGTTGTGTATTCGCGGGTGACTGTTCGCGCACGTTGGTCTCGAAACACAGCGATCGCGGAGGATCGCGCAACTAGGCGGTAAAAGAACTGCCACACCCGCACGTCGTTTTTGCGTTCGGATTGCGAATCACGAACTGTGCGCCCGACAACTCTTCCACGTAATCGACTTCCGCGCCTTCGAGGTATTGCATGCTCAACGGATCGACCAGCAATTCCACGCCTTCGCGGTCGAGCACGAAGTCGTCCTCCGCGCGCGCTTCGTCGAAACTGAATCCGTACTGGAAGCCCGAACAACCACCGCCTTCGATGAACACGCGCAGCTTGAGCGCCGGATTGCCTTCTTCGGCGATCAGCTCGCGCACGCGCCCGAGCGCGGCAGCGGAAATCCTGAGTCCGGGGTCCGTGATGGTGGAAATGTCATTCATGCACGCACCATGATGGAGGCGCTGTCGCAGTCGATCAAGGCGTGTTGATGATGATGCCGTGCTCGCCGGCCAGCGCCTGGCTCCAGTCGAGTTTGCGGGTGACGCCGGACCCGCCGTCGGGCTGCAGCGTGACCGCGATGCGGTTGGGAACAAAACCCTTGGGCAACGCAAGCGAACCCTGCACCTGTTGGAAGAACTTGAACGCGAACGGGACGCCATCCTTGCCGCCGGAACCGGACAGGTGCGCCCAATCCAGCGTGGTCAGCTTGCCGGTCTGTACCCCTTCGACCGCCACCGTCAGCTTGCCGCGCGCCGAGTCCGCGTTCTCCGCGGTGTTGACCAGGGTGACGGTGAAGTTCCACGCGTTGGTGTTCTTCACCGGCGCCAGCGCGATGCTGTGCACGCCGAGTCCGGAACGGCTGCCGTCGATGCCGATCAACTTGGCGTAGAACGCCTGCTCCTGCTTCAGCGTCTGCATTTCCACATCCCGGCTCGCCATCGCCTGCTTCAACGCCGCCACGGTCGTGTTCGCGGTCTGTTGCTGCTGGACGAGGCTTTGGTTCTGGCTTTCCAGTTCGGCATTGCGCGCCGCCAGCCGGTGCGCGCGGGCTTCGAGCCCGTTGGGAAACCCCACCCCGCGTCCGAACAATGCACCCAGCCCGAAAATCACCGCGAAAGCGAGCACGCCCACGGCGCCGATCACCCAGCGTCGCGGGGTTTTCGGGAGTGCGTGGAACTGGTCCAGCCAGTGGTGGAAGATCGTCGAAGCCATGCGGATGCGAATGTCGAGTCGGTCGCTTATACCCAGCCACCGCGGCAGGCGCAACCCGGTCGCACCGTTACGACCGCGAAACCGCGCCGCCGTTCACGCCAATATGGTCACTGCGGACTTGCCGAGGGTTCGCGGGCTGTGTTTGAATCCGGCCCATGATCGACGTGGACGGCTATCGCCTGAATGTGGGCATCGTGCTGCTCAACCCGCACGGCCAGGTTTTCTGGGCGCGACGCGTGCAGCGCGACGGTTGGCAGTTCCCGCAAGGCGGCATGAACACGGACGAAACTCCGGACGAAGCCATGTACCGCGAGCTGGAGGAAGAAACCGGCCTGCGCGCGGAACAGGTCGAAATCCTCGGCTCGACCCACGGCTGGCTGCGTTACCGGTTGCCGCCGCGCTATGTCCGGCGCGGCCAGCGGCCGACCTGCATCGGCCAGAAACAGGTGTGGTTCCTGCTTCGGATGCTGGGCGACGACGAGGCGTTCAGGCTGGACAGCCACGCCACACCCGAATTCGACGTCTGGCGTTGGGTCGATTTCTGGTACCCCGCCGAGCACGTGGTGGATTTCAAGCGCGACGTATACCGCCGCGCGTTGCGCTACTTCGCGCCGCTGGTCGAAGCGGCGTGTGCGGTCGAGATCGGCCTTTCGTCATGCGATCGTCCCTGATCGCCGCTTCGGTGAGCGTCCTGACTGATGCCGACGCGTCGCACCGATGGACACCAACTCGGCCAAAGCCGCCGTCCATGGCCGAGAGCTCCGTGGCCTGACTTTCACAAAAGCCGCCGCGAACGGTACATCTATTTCCTCCGGAGTTGCGTTGGTTGATGCGGCATCTCCGCAAGCTACTTGACAATCATTCGCATTCGCGTTCAAATGTCGCCTGTCGAGTGTTCCCCTCGAAGAGCCCGCCATGTACGTCTGCGTCTGCCAAGCCGTCTCCGACCATGACATCCGCCATGCGGTCGCACGCGGCGCACGCACATTCGAAGACGTGCGGACCCGCACCGGCTGCACCACCTGCTGCGGGTGCTGCGAAGGCGACGCGCGTGAACTGGTCGAAGACGCCCTCGATTCCGAACACCGCGCCGCCGCATTACCCGTAGCGGCCTGAAGAGTTTTTGTGCGATCGTCCTTGGTCGCGGCATCGCTGGACTCCTCTGCGTCTTGCTGGTTTCTCGGCAAAGGGCACCAGAACGCCCTTCCATGGGCTGACTTCTCACGACAGCCGCTTCGACCAACGCGATGAGGCGACGTGGACGTCGGTCAATCCCATCCGCAACCGATAATCACTCCGCCGCGCTGCCGCACCGGGCGGTATAGTCGCGGTCATCGCGCGCGTCTCGCGCTTCATCGCGCAAGGGAGTCATCATGAAAGGCGATACCAAGGTCATCGAGCACCTCAACAAGGCGCTGGGCAACGAGCTGATCGCGATCAACCAGTATTTCCTGCATTACCGGATGTACGCCAACTGGGGCTTCAAGGAACTGGCCGAGCACGAGCGCGCCGAGTCGATCGACGAGATGAAGCACGCCGACCGCCTGATCGAACGCATCCTGTTCCTGGAAGGCCTGCCCAACCTGCAGAAACTCGGCAAGCTGCTGATCGGGCAGACGCCGAAGGAGTGCATCCAGTGCGACCTGCGGCTGGAGCGCCAGGCGCTGCCCGACCTGCAAGCCGCGATTTCGCACTGCGAAAAGACCGGCGACTACGTCAGCCGCGGCCTGTTCGCCGACATCATGCATTCCGAAGAAGAGCACATCGACTGGCTGGAAACCCAACTCGGTTTGATCGAACAGGTGGGATTGGAGCGCTACCTGCAGACGCATATTCGCGGCTAGGCACTCGTGCAGGGAGCTTTCGTGAAGATTCAGCCCAAGCAATATTGGTTTCCGGCAAAGCGCTTTGGCTGGGGCTGGGGATTACCGATCGTCTGGCAAGGATGGGCGGCGCTAATCGGATACCTCGTCGCGATTACTCTTATAGCCTCGTGGGCGCCGCCTCACGCAAACCCAGGGTCGTTCCTCGGCTTGTTGGTTGCTGCCACGTTGTTGTTTGGGCTGATTGTGTGGCGTAAGGGCGAGCCTCCCGGCTGGCACTGGGGCGAATAATTGAGCGGGCAGGACGGGAGCAGCGCAGCGCATCCCGCCAAGTAACACCGATGGCGGGTTGTCACCCGCCCTACCAAAGCAGGCCATGGATGGCCGACAACGACGCGATAGACGCCCCTTGCACGACGCCGCGGTGCGCAGCCGAACGGCGGCGCAAGCGCCGATGTTCAATTACACGATGCGGGAGCGATCCTGTCGCGCGCATGGCGCGCTCCTACAACAGCACATGTAGGAGCGGCCCATGGCCGCGACAGCTCGCGCAGCGAGCGAAACCGATTACGGCCGGTTGTAGCGCTGCTTCAGTGCGGTCACCGCGTTGGCATACAACTTCTCCAGCGCCGCGACGCTGTCCATCGGGTTGGCGAGCGTGCCGCTGCGCGCGGCTTCCTCGATCTGGCGCGCGCGCGTGGACAACGGCGTCGCGCCGAGGTTGGCGCTGGATGATTTCAGCGAATGTGCGAGCTTGCCGACTTCCGCGCTGTCGCCGCGCGTGGCCGCCTCTTGCATATTGCGCATGCGGGTTTCACCGTCACGCAGGTAGGCATCGATCAGCGTGACCAGCTCGTCGCCCATGATGTCTTCCAGATCCACCAGCGTTGCGGTGTCGAGGGTGTCGGGTGGCGGCGGTGTGTTCATGGCGGGCTGGGCAATCTGCGGAGAGGGTGGGGTCGCGGATGCCGCTGCCGCGGCAGGCACTGCCAGCACGGCGGCCGCATGCGGGGATTGCTGCATCCAGCGTGCCAAGGTCTGTTCCAGCAACTGGCGATCGAGCGGTTTGGACAGGTAATCGTCCATCCCGGCCTGCAGGCAGCGTTCGCGGTCGCCGGACATCGCGTGCGCGGTCATCGCGATCACCGGCATGCGCGGCTTGCCTTGTTCGTTCTCGATTTCGCGCAGGCGCCGCGTGGCGCTGTAACCGTCGAGCACGGGCATCTGGCAATCCATCAGCACCATCGCGTACAACTGCGCGCGCAATTTTTCGAGGGCAATCTCGCCGTTGTCGGCGACATGGACGGTCAGCCCCAGCCGTTCCAGCAATTTTTGCGCAACCTTCTGGTTGACCGGGTGGTCCTCGACCAGCAACACCGTGCCGGTCAACAACTGCGGCGTGCCACTGACGGCCACGGCAGGCAACGCAGGCACGCTCAGCACGGGCTGCACGCGCGGTTGCGGGGCCATGCCGAACACCCGCCGCACGCCTTGGCGCAAGGCGGCATCGTCGACGCGCGCAGCAGCGATATGGACCCGCGGGTCCGGCGCGGTGGCAAGCCCCAGCACCAGGATGCGCAATTTGTCGAGCTGGCGTTCGCGCAGGATGCTTTGCAGCAGATCGGACACGTCCCCGCCCACGCTGGTGGCATCCACCAGCAGCAGGTCGAAACTGAAAGAATCGCCGAGCGGCGCGGCTTGGCGCAGGCGCGCGAGCGCCGCCGCGGCGTCGGCCACGTGCGCAGTATCCAATTCGAGCGTCGCCAGCACCGGTGTGATGGCCTGCACGCGCTGCGGACTTGCCGCGAGCAATGCGCGCGAACCCGCAAGGCTCTTGTGGGTCCCGGCGATGTCGCCGGGCGCCTTTTCGAACGGCACGGTGAACCAGAACACCGAGCCTCGCCCGGGCTCCGAGCGCACGCCGATGCGGCCGCCCATCAGGTCGACCAGTTTCTTGCAGATGGTGAGACCCAGCCCGGTGCCGCCATAGCGCCGCGTCACCGAAGCGTCCGCCTGCGTGAAGGGCTGGAACAGCCGCGCCGCGGCGTCGGCGGCCAAACCAATTCCCGTATCGCGCACCGCGAACAGCAATTCGTGCTGGGTGTCGGTATCGCTGCGCTTGCTAACGCGCACCGACACGCCGCCGCGCTGGGTGAACTTGATCGCGTTGCTCATCAAGTTGGTGAGGATCTGGCGCACGCGCATCGGATCGCCGCGCACGACCGGACGCACGTCGGCATCCACCACCGCTCGCGTCGCCAGACCCTTGGCTTCGGCGGGCTTGTCCAGCAGGCGCTTCACGCTGTCCACCAGCTCGCGGATATTGATGCTGACCGATTCGAGATCGAGCTTGCCGGCCTCGGCCTTGGAGTAGTCGAGGATGTCGTCGACGATGCGCAGCAGTTCCTTGGCCGACGCGTTGGACGTCATGAGGTATTCGCGTTGCACCGGCGTCAGGTCGGTGCCGAGCACGATATCGAGCAACGGCAGGATGCCATTCAACGGCGTGCGGATTTCGTGACTCATGCTGGCCAGGAATTCGCTCTTGGCCAGCATCGCCGCTTCCGCGGCCTGCTTGGCGGCCAGCAGTTCGCGCTGCACGCCGCGTAGCGAAGACAATTCCGCCTGCGCGGAAGCGAGCCGCGTGCGCATCGCCACGTCCACCGGGTCGGGAATTTGCGGCGAATGTTGCGGCGCTTCGATGGACGGCGGCGCGCGCACCCACCACAGCAACAGCAACGCGGCGAGCAGCAACACCCACACCACGAACACCTGCGGCATCGCCACCCACCTTGCCGCCACGGCGCCCGCTGCGATCAGCGCCACGCTGGCGGCCCACCGCGGCCACGCGGCTGCGAAACCGGAATGCGTGCTCGCCAAGTCAGCTCTCCATCGCCGGTGGTGAGGCTTCATCCAGATCATTCGCGGGCGGCCGGAAGTAGTTGCCTTGCAGCAAATCGATGCCCGCGGTGCGCAGGCGTTCGACTTCCGCAATTGATTCCACACATGGCGCCACCACCCGCAAGCCTCGCTCGTGCGCCGTCTGCACGACCGCCATCAACGACAAGTCATCCAGCGCAGGCGCAAGTTTCACGTAATCCAGCGGCAGGTGCTCAATCCAGCCCGCCGCAACCGCGTCCGCATCGACGCCGGCGAGCGACAGACGCACCTCCATCTGCCGCAATTCAGGCGCCAGCGCGAGCAGCGTCCGCATGTTGTGGCGCACTTCCTCGGCGCGGAATTCCAGGATCAGCGAGCCCGGTTGCACGCCGGTCACCGCAAGCGCCGCGCGCAGAGCCGCTGCACGGTCGCCGCCACTCCAGCCCTGCAGCGACTGGCTCGCGAACAGGCGCACCGGATCGCCATCACGCAACCGTTCGGCCAGGATGGCGATGCAGCGTTGCACCACCCATGCATCGATCGCGGCGATCGAACCGGTGCGGACGGCGACGGGCACCAATTCCGCGGCCACGTATTCGCGCCCGTCCGCGCGCAAGCGCAGCAGCGCCTGGTATTGCAGCTCGGCCGCGCCGCGGATCGGCAGGATCGGCTGGAAGGCGAGCCCCAGCGAACCAGCGGCAAGCGCCACCGCAAGCCGCTCGGTGATCGAATTGGGATCCGGTGCCAGTTTCGAGTAGATGGCGGTCTCTTCCGGCTGCGCGCGCGCCGCCGACAAGGTGCGTTCGACCGCCGCCAGCGCCTGCGCCGGTTCGCTGATGGAAGCATCGAACGCACATACCGCGCAAGCCATTCCCACGGCGGAAGCCTGGGCGCCGAAGCGCGATTCATGCGCGGCCTCCACCAGTTCATTCGCCAGCGCGGCAAGGTCGTTTTCGCCGCGCGCCGGCGCGAAAATCAGGTAACCGGCATTGCCATGCCGCGCGGTCATGCATCCCACGCGCGCATGGCCGACGACGAAGGCACCAATCTGCGACAGCAACTGGTCGAACGACGCCAGACCAAGATGACTGCGCAACGCCGCCGCGGCCTCGACCTCGACGGCCAGCAAGCCGCCCGGCGCCGCGCGCCCGCCGCTGGCGGCGAGGTGTTCGGAAAGCGCGTCCAGCAATTGCGAACGATCGTGCAACCCCGTACCGGCATCGCGGCGGCGCTTGCGCAGCGCGCGCGAGGCCGCCATGCGGGCACGGCGGACCCGGTTGGTCACCGCGGCGACCAGATGCGTCGGGCGGATCGGCTTGACCAGGAAATCATCGCCACCGGCGTCGAGCGCGGCGAATTGGCGCTCTTCGTCCTGATCGCCGGACAGGAACACGATCGGCGTGTTGACGTAACCGTCGCGCTCGCGGATCAGCGCGGTCAGCTCGAAGCCGTCGCAATCCGGCATGTTGAGATCGAGCAGCAGCAGGTCCGGCCGAAAGCGATCCAGCTCGTCCAGAACGGCCAGCGATTCGCCAAGGACTTTGGTTTCCATGCCCGCGCGGCGCAGGATGGCCTGCGCGAACAGCGCCTGCGGCGCATCGTCATCGACAATCAGGATACGGTACGCGCTTTCCTGATCGACGCTGGCCAGTTCCAACGCTGCGCCGACGACTTCTTCCGACGATGCCGGCAGTGCGACACAGCGGTCAGCCCCCGCGCGCAGTGCGCGCAATTGCAGTTCCACGTCCGGCGTACGCAGCAACACCAGCAAGCGCACGCGGTGCGCAGGATCGCGGCGGGTTTGCTGCAGCGCGGAGGCCAGTGGGTCGAACGCCGTCTGCGCATCCGCCACCAGGATGGCGAGATCGGGCGGCGCGCTGCGCAGCGATTCGATCAAGCCGTCGAGGCGATCGACGAGTGAAACGTCGCAGCCCTGCTGTTCCAGCCGCAACAGCAATTCGTTCACCGACGGATCATCGTCGTTGACGATCCGCACGCGCGGGCCATGCGGCAGCTCCGGCAATGCAGGCGGTTCCGTTTGTGCGCCGGGACCGTCATTCGCCACCGTCGCGGGCCCTGCGCCCTGGACATCTGCGATGCCGAGTTGCAACCAGTATTTGTCGGGCGGAACTTCGCAGCGTGGAAACGGATCGCGCGCGGCCAGCGGGGCAGCCGCCGGCGCCCAGCCGGACCGCGTTGGGCCGGGCGAAGGCGGCTGCAGATGCGGGCGCAAGCTGTCGAGCAAGGCGTCGATCTCGGCGGTGGCCGCCTCATTGGGTACGCCCTGCGTGGCAGCGGGTAGCGCCAACGCGGATTCCAGCGCCAGCAGACGCTCACCGGTTTCCAGCATGCCGTAGCGGCCACAGGCACCCGCAAGCACCGCGATCTCGTCATGCAGGGCGCGCAGTACGTTGCAATCCCAGCCGCTGCGGCACTGCGCACGCGCGCGCCGCAGCAAGGTGCGCAGCCGCTGCGGCAGGTGCCGGCGAAAGGCCGCCTGCAGTTCCGGACCCGGATCCTGCTGGGACAATTGCGATGCCATCAGGGTGACTCCCCATGTCGGCGCACTATATCAAGCCGCGCTGCGGCAAACACTTGGTCGAAGCGGCTGTCGTGAAAAGTCAGGCCATGGATGGCCGAGGTGATCTCTCAAGAGGCTTGGCGCGACCGGCGACCTGGCAATCGGTCGTGCGGCGATCAGGGATGATCGCAATCAAAAAGGCTTCACCACCGCTAGGATCACGATCGCCAGCAACAGCACGCCGGGCACTTCGTTGAACCAGCGCAAGCCGCGCGATGACCAGGTGCAGCGGCCGGCCGCGAAATCGCGGGTGAGCTTCACCAGCACGGCGTGGTAGATCACCAGCAGCAGCACCAGCGCGAGCTTCAGGTGCAACCAGCCGGCGCGCAGATAAAAGGATTCCGTCGCCAGCGTCGCGATGCCGAACGCGATCGCCAGCGCGCCACCGATGTGGGTCATCACCAGCAGGCGCCGTTCCATCACCTTGAATCGCTCGCGTATCGCGGGCTCGATGGCATCCGCGTGGTACACGAACAGTCGCGGCAGGTAGAACAGTCCCGCGAACCAGGTGACCACGCCGATGATGTGGAAGGCCTTCAGCCACAGGGTCAGCATCGAAAACTCCATGCGGTACAAACGCCGTGTATCAGGGAGAAAAGATCAACACGACGTAGGCGAGAAACAACAAAAGGTGCACCAGCCCCTGCATCGCATTGGTGCGTCCCGACCCCAGTGTGAGGATCGACACACCGAAGGTCAGCACCAGCATCATCATGTTGGCGGACGACAAGCCCAGCACCGCGGTGCGGCCGAGGAACAGGTCGATCAGCAGGATCGCCGGAACGGTCAGGGCGATGGTGGAAAGTGCGGTGCCGAGGCCGATGTTCATCGCGCGCTGCATCTGGTTCTGCCGCGCGGCGCGGATGGCCGCGATGCCCTCGGGCGCCAGCACCAGCACCGCCACCGCGAAACCCGCCAGCATGGCCGGCATCCCGAGGCGCACGACACCGGTTTCCAGCGGCAGCGCGAACAGCTTGGCCAACAGCACCACCAGCACCAGATACACGGCCAGCAGGACCGCATGGAAGGCCCATCCACGCGACGACCCCGGGTGCGCGGGTGCCTGCTCCATCGCCTCGCCTTCGGCGACGAAGAAACTGGTGTGCGTACGTGTCTGGATCACCATGAAAGCGGCGTACATCAGCAGCGACATCACCAGCAGGAAAAGTTTCTGCACCAGCGACAAGGTGCCGACGCCGGACGTGACGGTGAAGTCGGGCCAGATCAGCGCCAGCGTCGCCAGCGGAATCAGCAGGCTGAGGTACGCCTTGGCGCCGCGCAGGTTGTAGGTCTGCTCATGGTGGCGCAGGCCGCCGACCAGCAACGCGACGCCGATGATGCCATTCAGCACGATCATCACCACCGAAAACATGGTGTCGCGCCCGAACGCCGGATTGTCGGCGTTGTGCAGCATCACCGTGACCACCGTCGCGATCTCCAGCGAGATCGCCGAAAGCGTGAGCATCAGCGTGCCGTAGGGCTCACCGAAACGTTCGGCGAGGTGCTCGGCATGACGCGTGGCGAGGATCGCGGCGAGCAGCGCGCCGATGAAGAATGCGGCGAACGCGATAGCGACCGCGAAGTTGCCGGAGCCGCTGGTTGCAAAAACGGGTTTCAGCCACCAACCCGCGACCAGGATGACCAGCGCGACCGGCAGTGGCCATTCGCTGACCCACGTGTTCCGGCGTTCCGTCATCCGCGTGTCATCGCCACTGTGCATGGACGGCTAGTATGCATGGCTTTCGGAGTCCCATGATGGAAACCATAAGCTGGGATGATTTCTCCAGGGTCGAACTGCGCGTGGGCCGCGTCGTCGACGCACGCGTGTTCGCCGAAGCGCGCAAACCCGCTTACGTTTTGCAGATCGACTTTGGTCCCGAAATCGGTATCCGGAAGTCCAGCGCGCAGATCGCGAAGTTGTATGCGCCGGAAGAACTGGTCGGCAAGCTGGTGGTGGGCGTCGTCAATTTCCCGAAGAAGCAGATCGGGCCGTTGATGTCCGAATGCCTCGTTACCGGCTTTTACGACGAAAATGGCGACGTCGCGCTATGCGTGCCCGACAAGCCGGTGCCGCTGGGCGCGAAGCTGGGGTGAGCGACGCTACTTCACCTCCGAGGTGCAATGGCTGAACCTGTTTGGTGCGAACATATCGAGACGCTTCTGCAAAGCATTGAATTGAAAAGCTACAATGACTGGCACGCCGCTTGCACTTTCCAGCCATCCACCCCACGCCCGAGCCCCCCATGACCGCCGACAAAGTCCTCGAAACCCTCAAGTCCGAAAACGTCGAATTCGTTGACCTGCGCTTCGCCGACATGCGCGGCATCGAACATCACGTGAGCTTTCCCGCGCATGCGATCGACGCCGACACCTTCGAAGACGGCAAGATGTTCGATGGTTCGTCCATCTCCGGCTGGAAGGGCATCAACGAATCGGACATGGTGCTGATGCCCGATCCTGCAACGGCATTCATCGATCCGTTCGCGGCCAACAAGCAGTTGAACATGGCGTGCGACGTGCTGGAACCGTCCACGATGCAGGCGTATTCGCGCGACCCGCGCTCGATCGCGCGGCGTGCGGAAGCGTTCCTCAAATCCACCGGCGTCGCCGACACCGCGTTCTTCGGTCCCGAACCGGAATTCTTCATCTTCGACTCGGTGCGCTGGCAGAACGACATGGGCCGCGTGTTTTATGAAATCGAATCGGAAGAAGCCGCGTGGGCCTCGCGCAACAAGTACGAGGAAGGCAACCACGGCCATCGCCCCGGCGTGAAGGGCGGGTACTTTCCGGTGCCGCCGGTCGATTCGCTGCACGACCTGCGCGCGGACATGTGCAAGGTTCTGGAATCGTTGGGCCAGACCGTCGAAGTGCACCACCACGAAGTCGCGAACGCCGGCCAGTGCGAAATCGGCGTCAAGTTCAACACCCTGCTACACAAGGCCGACGATCTGCAGACCATGAAGTACGTGATCCGCAACGTCGCGCACGCCGCGGCCAAGACGGTCACCTTCATGGCAAAGCCGGTGGTGGGCGACAACGGTTCGGGCATGCACGTGCACCAGTCGCTGTCGAAGGACGGCAAGAACCTGTTCGCCGGCGAGCTGTACGGCGGACTGTCGCAGCTCGCACTGTGGTACATCGGCGGCATCTTCAAGCATGCGCGCGCGATCAATGCGTTTTCCAACTCGACGACGAATTCGTACAAGCGCCTTGTGCCGGGCTTCGAGGCGCCGGTGATACTGGCCTACTCCGCGCGCAACCGCTCGGCGTCGTGCCGCATTCCGTACGTGTCCAATCCGAAGGGCCGCCGCATCGAAGTGCGTTTCCCCGATCCGATGAACTCCGGCTACCTCACCTTCACCGCGCTGATGATGGCCGGCCTCGACGGGATTTTGAACAAGACCGATCCCGGCGCGCCGATGGACAAGGATCTGTACGACTTGCCGCCGGAAGAAGAACGCAACATCCCGCAGGTGTGCGCGTCGCTCGACGGCGCGCTGGAAGCGCTGGACCGCGATCGCGACTTCCTGAAAGCCGGCGGCGTGATGAGCGACGACTTCATCGATGCCTACATCGCGCTCAAGATGAAGGAAGTCACCGCGTACCGCGCGTCCACGCATCCGCTCGAGTACCAGATGTATTACTCGATCTGAAGGCGAACGACCATGTCCCGGCTTTTCGCCGACGCCTTTCGCTACAAGGCCTGGGCCAACCATGCGTTGCTGGATGATGGCGCGCTCCAATGGGCGGCGCTCCCGGACGAGGACGCGCGCTTCTTCGTGCGCATCCTCAACCACGCGCACGTGGTCGACCGCATCTTCATCGGCCATCTCACCGGCAAACCGCACGGCTTCGATGCCGACAACACCGCGACAACCCCCACTGTCGCCGAATTGCGGGCAGCGATCGCGCCGGCCGATGCGTGGTTGGTCGGTTACGCGGCTGGCGCGACCACCGAGGAGCTGGCACGCGAGATCGAATTCGAATTTACCGACGGCGACCGCGGTTGCATGCGTGCGGAAGAAATTCTGCTGCATTTGCTCACGCACGGCAATATTCACCGTGGCATGGCGGAACGGGTACTCGCCGTGCATGGCCTTGACCGTCCTGCGGATACCTTCACGCATTTCCTGCACCTGACGAACCCGTCGCGGCGTAACGGAAAGACAGCGTCGAAGCCGCCCGCATGACCTTCGCGCGGGCGCGTCCGGGCACGATCGACGATGCCACAGCGGTCGCTTCGATCTACAACCACTACGTCACCGGCACGATCGTGACGTTCGAAGAACAGCCGGTCACAGCGGCCGACATGCAGTCACGCATGGCTGCCGTGCTCGACAAGTTGCCGTGGCTGGTGCTTGAACACGACGGCGGCATCGCTGGATATGCGTATGCGTCGCCGTGGAAATCGCGCATCGGCTACCGGTTTGCCGTGGAAAGCTCGATCTATCTCGCGCCCACGCACGTCGGACATGGATTCGGTTCCGCGCTGTACCAAAGCCTGCTCAACGACTTGCGCGCGCGGAACATCCATTGCGTGATCGGTGGCGCCGCGCTGCCGAATGCAGCCAGCGCTGCGCTGCACGAAAAACTCGGCTTCAAGCAAGTCGCGCATTTTCGCGAGAACGGCTTCAAGTTCGGCCGCTGGATCGACGTGGCGTACTGGCAGCGCTTGCTGTAACGCCCATCGGCGATGCAGGCGTGCAATATTGACTTGCGCGAGATCGACCGCGCACCCATGTCCAACTTGCATCAACCGTCGAGTCCCGATGCCAGCAACCTTGCCCCTGTTCAAGACCCTGCCGCCGCTCGCAACGCGCGAAGAACTCGCGCCCGGCGCTTGGGTGCTGCGTGGGTTTGCGTCGGACATCGCTGAAAACTTGCTGGCGGAAATCGAACGCATTGCCACACAGTCACCATTCCGGCATCTGGTCACGCCAAGCGGCAAGACGATGTCGGTGGCGATGACCAATTGCGGTCGGCTGGGCTGGTTCAGCGATCGGCGCGGTTATCGCTACACGGCAATCGATCCGGAAACAGGCGAACCATGGCCTGCCATGCCGGCACTGTTCGTCAAGCTTGCGCGCGAGGCCGCGCGCGAAGCCGGATTCGATGCTTACGCGCCGGACGCGTGCCTGATCAATCGCTACGAGATCGGCACGCGCCTGACGTTGCATCAGGATCAGGACGAGCGCGACCGTCATTCGCCGATCGTATCGGTGTCGCTTGGTTTGCCGGCAACGTTCCTGTTCGGCGGCCTGGCGCGCAAGGATCCGCAACGGCGCGTGCCGCTCGTGCATGGCGATGTCGTGGCGTGGGGCGGTCCCTCGCGGATGCGTTACCACGGCGTACTGCCGATCAAGGACGGCGAGCACTCGCTGACCGGCCCGCGGCGTTACAACCTGACCTTCCGTGTGGCGCGCTGAGCTTGCCGGGGCACACGGCACGCACTAGATTGGTGCAATGAAACGCACCAAGCTGGAAACGGCCCCGCTCGACCAACTCGCAACCGGCGTGGCCCGGCTGGCTGCGGACGGACGCGTGACCTGGGCCAACCCGGCTTTCATCGAGCACACGGGTTATGGACTATCGCGCCTTGTCGGGCAGACGCTCGATGCACTGAAGCCCGATGGCGAACGCCTGCACGCTTTTGCGCTGCGATCACTGGCGGAACACATCACGCTCGCCCTACCCGGCGTGGGGGTTTGCGCGACACCGGGGAACGAGGCGCGACTCGACTTCAGCTTCACACCGTTTGCCGAAAGCGTATGGATCGAAACCCATCCAATTCGACCGGCGAGTGGCGCCACGCGCGTGTCCGAATCGTTGCGTGGCTTCGCGCATGAAATCCGCAATCCGCTGGCGGCGATTTCCGGTGCAGCGCAATTGCTGGAACAGCGCGCGGGCGACTCCCGGCAGCGCGAGCTCGCGCAACTGATCCGCGATGAATCAGCGCGGCTGGCGACGCTGGCCGAACGCTTGCTGGGCGCGCGTCATGTCATGGCGACGCGCGCCGTCAACGTGCACGCGATGCTGGAACGCGTCGCGGAATTGCTGCAGGCCGAACGTGGAGACGTCGCGATCGTGCGCGATTACGACCCCAGCCTGCCCGCGTGGCACGGCGATCCCGACCGCCTGCTGCAGGCGATGCTGAATCTGGTGCGCAACGCGGTCGAAGCCAACGCGAAGCGAATCGTCCTGCGCAGCCGCGCCGAAGCCGGCTGGCGCGACGCACACGGGCAGCGCGTACCGGCCTTGCGCATCGAAATCGAAGACGACGGCGACGGCGTGCCCGACGCGATCGAGACAGCGTTGTTCGAGCCGATGATCTCGGGTCGCGCGGATGGAACCGGGCTGGGCCTTGCCCTCGCACGTGAAATCGCACGCGAACATGGCGGCGAGTTGACCTTGCAGCGGCGGCAATCGGGATCATGCTTCGTGCTGTTGCTGCCACGCCATCCGCGCCCGGGAGAACCCGCATGAGCAACATCTACCTCGTCGATGACGACCGCGCGGTGCGTTTCGTACTGGCGACGGCGCTGCGCGATGCCGGGCATGCGGTCACCGAGTTCGCCGATGCCGAAGCGGCACGGCGCGCGTTGCGGCAGGCGGTTCCCGATCTTTTGATCAGCGACGTGCGTTTGCCCGGCGACGACGGTCTCGCCCTCTTGCGCGAAACGAAATCGGCGCACCCGAATCTGCCGGTGATCGTGATGAGCGCCTTCACCGATGTCGCGACCACCGCGGCCGCTTACCGCGAAGGCGCGGCGGATTACCTGGCGAAACCGTTCGATCTCGCGCAGGCAGTGGCCTCGGTGCAACGCACGGCAAGCGAATCGGCGCAGGCCGGGCAGCCATCGCGCGCACCGATTCCGCATCACGCATTGCTCGGTGAAAGCCCGCCGATGCGCGAAGTGTTCCGCCTGATCGGACGGGTGGCGGCCAGCGATCTGAACGTGTTGATCACGGGCGAAACCGGCACCGGCAAGGAACTGGTCGCGCGCGCGCTGCATGAGGAAAGTGCGCGGCGCGCGCGGCCGTTCGTCGCGCTCAATACGGCGGCGATTCCGGCTGAGTTGCTGGAGTCCGAATTGTTCGGCCACGAAGCCGGTGCTTTCACCGGCGCGCAACGTCGCAATGCAGGCCGTTTCGAGCAGGCCGAAGGCGGCACGCTGTTCCTCGATGAAATCGGCGACATGCCACTCGCCTTGCAGACGCGCCTGCTGCGCGTGCTGGCGGGGGGCGAGTTCTATCGCGTGGGCGGCCGCGAGCTGATCCGCAGCGACGTGCGCGTGCTCGCCGCGACGCATCAGGATCTCGATGCGAAGGTCGCGCGCGGCGAATTCCGCGCCGACCTGATGCATCGCCTCGACGTGCTGCGCATCCATCTGCCAGCCTTGCGCGAGCGGCACGCGGACATTCCCCTGCTGGCGAAGCAACTCCTCGCCGATGCCGTGAGCGAACTGGGTTTGCCGGAGAAACGTTTCACCCAGCCCGCGTTGCAGGCGCTGGCGCAGCGTGACTTTCCCGGCAACGTCCGCCAATTGGAAAATCTGTGCCGACGGCTCGCCGTGATCGCGCCGGGTACCACCATCCGGCGCGAGGATCTGGACGATGCCGACAAGGCGCGCGCAGCGGCCGTTCATGGGGCATTGCCGTGGGAACCAGTCCTGCGCGCATGGGTCGATGCACAACTCGCCGGCGACGCGGAAAACCTGCACGCCCTGACGCGCGAACGTTTCGATCGCGTGTTGCTGGATGCTGCGCTCGCCGCGCACGCCGGTCATCGCCAAAAAGCCGCCAAGGCACTGGGCCTCGGCCGCAATACCCTGACACGCAAATTGGGCAGCTCGCGCAAACGGCGCGGGCAGCCAAAAGACGAGGAGTGACACGCATGCCGATTGTCATCCGGGCCGCGGAGGTTGCCGACATTGCGTTCCTGGTGGAATGCAACGCCGCGATGGCGTTGGAAACCGAGCACAAGGCGCTCGATCGCGATGTATTGACGCGCGGAACGCAGGCGGTGTTCGACGACCCGCGCCGCGGGTTCTACCTGATCGCCGAGCTGGACGGCGAGCCCGCCGGCTGTCTGCTCGTCACCTGTGAGTGGAGCGACTGGCGCAACGGCGACTGGTGGTGGTTCCAGAGTGTGTACGTGACGAGAGCTGCGCGCCGTGCCGGGATATTCCGCGCGCTGTACGCGGAGATCGAACGCCGCGCGCGGGCGGCCGGAGCAGTCGGGCTGCGGCTGTACGTCGAGCGCGACAATGAAAGGGCGCAGCGGACGTATCTTTCGCTGGGAATGGAGGAAGAACCGTACAAGATGTTGCGGCGTGGGTTCATCGATTTCGGTTAAATCGTCGTCATTCCGGATGCTGCGAAGCAGCGATCCGGAATCCATTTTGATCCTGTAATGTCTGGCAAGAGCAAAATGAATTCCGGCTTGCGCCGGAATGACGGCAAAATCAGGAGTTGGCCATGATCCCCCAAACCCGCCGCGTCGCCGTGCTGGGCGGCATCCGAATTCCATTCTGCAAGCGCGATACGGCCTACGCTGATCTCGGCAACTTCGGCATGTCGGTGGAGGTGCTGGGCGCGCTGGTCGAAAAGTTCGGCCTGCAAGGCATGGAATTGGGCGACGTCGCGTTCGGCGCGGTGATGAAGCATCCCGCCGACTGGAACCTCGCGCGCGAAGCGCTGCAATCGTCGGGCCTCGCGATGACCACGCCGGGCATCACCACTGCGCGCGCCTGTGGCACGTCACTCGACAACGCGATCATGATCGCGCAGAAGATCGCGACCGGCCAGATCGAGGCTGGCATCGGCGGCGGTTCGGACACCACCAGCCAGGTGCCGCTGACTTATTCGAACCGCCTGCAACAGCGCTTGCTGGATTTGAATCGCGCGAAAACGTTCGGGCAGAAGCTGCGCGCCGCGACGCGCGGGTTTCGCCTGCGCGAACTGAAGCCGCAGGTGCCCGGCGTGGTCGAGCCGCGCACGGGCCTCTCGATGGGCCAGCACTGCGAGAAGATGGCGCGTGAATGGAAGATCGGCCGCGCCGAGCAGGATCAGTGGTCGCTGGAAAGTCACCGCAAGCTTGCAGCCGCGTATGACACGGGCTTCTTCGATGACCTGGTGATTCCCTTTCGCGGCGTCGCACGCGACAACCTGTTGCGCGCCGACACCACACTGGAAAAACTTGCAGCATTGAAACCTGCGTTCGATCGCACCTCGGGCAAAGGCACGCTGACCGCGGGCAATTCCTCCGCATTGTCGGACGGCGCGGCGGCGGTGCTGCTGGCCAGCGAGGATTGGGCCGCGGCGCACAAGCTGCCGGTGCTGGCGACTCTCACGTTCGCGGAAGTCGCCGGCGTCGATTACGTGCACGGCGAGGGTTTGCTGATGGCGCCGACCATCGCGGTGCCACGCATGCTGGCGCGCGCGGGATTGACGCTGCAGGGTTTCGACTTCTACGAAATCCACGAAGCGTTCGCCGCGCAGGTGCTGTGCCAGTTGCGCGCGTGGGAATCGCCCGACTATTGCCGCAACCGGCTGGGACTGGACACGCCGCTGGGTTCAATCGATCCGGCGAAGATCAACGTCAACGGATCAAGCCTTGCGACCGGTCACCCGTTCGCCGCCACCGGCGCGCGCATCGTCGCGACGCTGGCCAAGCTGCTGGCCCAGAAAGGTTCCGGCCGCGGGTTGATCTCGATCTGCACCGCGGGCGGGATGGGTGTCGTGGCTATTTTGGAGCGGTAGGTTGGGCTGAATGCAATGAAGCCCAACGCGATCGTGTCGAAGGTGTTGGGCTTCCGCCGATAAAGCCGGTGTCAGCCCAACCTGCAGATATTCGCGCTCAACTGATCTTGAACAGCGTCGGTCGCCACGCACCGCTGGAATAGGAGTCACGGCGGCGGCGCTGCATCAGCGCGATCGCCTCGGCGGCTTGCGCATCCGCCCAGTCGGCGCGCTGCACCATCAGCTTTTCCGGATCCAGGCCACGTGCACGGGCTTCATCCGCGCGCCACTCGCAGAAATCGTCGTAGGCCTCGATTTCGAAGCGCAAATCCTGACGGCACAGCTCGATCATGATGGCGTCGTCGAGGAAGCCGAGTACCGGCACGTTGTCAGGAATGGCGTCGTTGGGATCGGCCAGGTACGCCAGCGCGGCCAGGACCCGCTTGCGATCGTCCTCGGGCAGGTTGAAGCCCACGTCGCGGGACATGGAAATCAACGACTCCACACTGCCGATGCGCTCGGCGATGAACGGCGGCGGGGAAGCGCCTCGCGTTTCGTCCAGCAGTTTCTGTGCCGCCGCGATGATCGTATCGGCATTCTCGTCCTTGACGCTGGCTTGCACGTCACGCATGCCTTTGACGAAGAACTGCAGGTCGTCGTCACTCAACTGGATGTTGATGTCCATCGGCATGGCGGAATCCTCGAACGGGCGGCTGAATGCGCCAGCGTAGCGACAGGTTTCGATGGCGTCAATTAGCCGGCCGGGATGCCTACAAAATTCCCTGCATGCCCGCCCCGAACGCGGTGATGAAGCGCGTGATGATGGCGGTGAGCGACAGGTTGACCTCGGGGAAATCCCCCACCGGCTTCCAGCACTTCAGGAAGTCCGGATCGGTCGAAGGAATGGGCTGGCAACCAGGCTTCAGCTGGTAATCGGTGGCATAGCCGAACGGCCAGATGTCGAAGATCGGCAACGCGCGCGACACGTCGCCGATGGCCTGGCTGACGTTGCCGATGATGGGAATGGGATGGCGCGGCGCCACCAGCCAGGCATTGCGCGGTGCGGCATCGCGCAGGATTGCTGCGCGCACCTGCCCGGCGAAGGCCGGGTCCTGGATGATCACGCCACCCTCGGTGTTGTAATGCGCCGAGCGCGGATCGAAATTGTGCGAGCCGATCATGGCGATGCGGCCATCCACCACCAGCGATTTCGCGTGCAGGCTGATGCGCGGGCCTGGGCTGCCGGATTCGATCGGCGCGCGGCCGCCGCGGTGTGCCGAGGATTTTTCCGAACCGATGCCGGAAAGCCGGTCATAGTCGCCCAGCATTCCCGCCGCATCGGCAGGATACGGCATCAATTCGTGGATCCGGAAACCATAGTCCACCAGGTATTTCTTGTGATGCTTGTACGACAACGCGTACACCCCCAGCGCGTCGGTCGACGCCAGCGAATTGGTGGACACGATCACTTGCACCGGCGGCTGTTTCTTCTGCAGCGCCTTGAATATCGTGCCCGCGCGCTTCGTCAGCACCAAGTACGGCGTCTGCAGCACGATCTGGCCGTGCGCGTCCGAAATCATCTTCATCAGGTCGCGTGTCAGCTCGCGCGAATCCGGCCCGTGCACCGCCTCGGCCTTGGAAGGCAAGTCGTAGAAGTAGTCCACCAGGCCGACGTTCAGGCTGTGGTCGAGCAGGTTGCCCGCCAGCCACACGGGGTCTTCCGCCTCGTCGCGAGTAGTAGCGACGCGCTGCGGATCGGCGAAGCGCGGCTCCGTCCACGGCTTCGAATCGAATGGATGCGCCAGGATGTCGGCATTGACGTCCTTCAGGTGCGTCAGCGGCACCGAACGGTTGTTGTGCCAGAAGAGCTCGAAGCTCCTTTCCATCTGGCGACCCGCGATGCCCGCCACCAGCACGTCGCGATCCAGGAAATCCATCTGTGGGTCCCAGTCGTAGTACTCGTTGGCGTAATTGCGGCCACCTACGACGCCGACCTTGTCGTCCACCAGGAACAACTTGTTGTGCATGCGCTGATTGAATTTGCGGAAGCAGCACAAAATGCTGGCGGCATATTCGACGTAGTTGCTGTGGGCGCTGTCGAACGTCGGGTTGTACAGCTTGATGTGCAGGTTGTCGCTGGCGCGCGCCAGCCGCGACAGCAGTTGCGGATCGTTCAACGAGCCCAGCTGGTCGGCGAGGATGCGCACCTTCACGCCGCGTCGCGCGGCCTTGACCAGTTCGTCCAGCACCAGCATGCCGGTATCGTCCTTGGACCAGATGTAGGTCTGGATGTCGATGGACTTCTGCGCGGCGCGAATCAGGTTGATGCGCGCCGCCAGCGCGTTCTGGCCGATGTTCAGCAGGGTCACGGTGTTGCGCGGCGCGCCCGGTTTCGAGGCCGCGATCGCGTTGTCGGCCTGCGCAAGAAACGGCGAGGGTTCCGCGCAGCGGTCGGGTTTGTCGCAATCGGTGCGACTGTCGGCGGTCATCGCGACGATATTGTTCGCGCGCAGGATGCGCTTCGTCGAAAGCGGCGCGCACCCCACCAGCACCAATGCAAAGGCGCAAACGCACCAACCCCATTTTGCGCGAACACTCTTTCGCATCACCCGCGCATCATACGGGGGCGTCGCATGTCTGAAAGGGCCGTACATGACGGCTGTTGTGAGATGTCGGGCCAGGGAGCTCCTGGCCATGGATGGCGGCTTTGGCCGTGGTAATGCTCAGGACGCCGGGTCGTCGGCGTCTGGTCTCAAGTCAGACGAAGCGGCGTTCACGGACGAACGCAAAACAATCCTGAGGTCCAGGTCCACCTTGTCCGACAACACCCCGCGCCAGCCGCGCATGCCGAAGCTGGAACGGGAAATCGTGCCACGCACACGGATCACGCATTGCAGGGGCTGGCGCGGACAATCCGACGGCTGCAGTGCCAGCGTCACCGGATGACGCTCGCCGTGCAGACTCAGCATGCCGCGCAACGTGCCACCCGCCACCAGCTCGCTCAGCGGGAACGGATCGGAATCGAAATGGATGGACGGGAACTGCGTCGCGTCGAAAAACCCGGCACCAAGCGCGCGCGCGCGATCGCCGGCATCCTCCATCTGCAGGCCCGCGACCGCGAGGTCAGCATCGACGCGCCCGAGGTCAGCGCCGATGCTGGTGTCGATGCGATGCAGCGTGCCGGACAGCGCCGGGAACGTACCGCGCACATGGGCGAACCAGAATTTGCGCACCACGAACTGGACCTGCGATTGCGCGGGGTTGATGGTCCGGGTTTGCGCCGTTTCGGATGCGTGCGCGGCGCCGAACGCAGGCAGCAGCAACAGCGCCAGCGCGAACGCGGCCTTCACCTAAGGCGACCACAAGGCGCGCAGGCGGCCGTGACCGGGTTCCAGCGCATCGTCGGCCAGCTCGATCCACGCAAGCGCGGCGGGCGACATGCCGCGCGCCTCGGCCGAACGGCCTTCGGTCAACAGGGCCAGCAGTTGTTCCATGCCCGGATTGTGCCCGACCAGCAGCACCTCGCGTGCATCCGGCGCGTGGGTTTCCACCAGCGACAACAATTCGCCCGGCGTGGCCCGGTAAATCGCAGGCAGAAACCGCGGCGTGCGCGTACGCAATGCCACGCACACGGCATCCGCGGTCATCTGCGCGCGCCGTGCCGGTGAGCACAGCACCGCGTCCGGTTCGGCTCCTTGTTCGGCCAGCCACGCACCGATGGCGCGCGCTTGCGCCTGGCCATGCACGCTGAGCGGGCGTTCCATATCACGCCCGTCGGGACCCGCGTCCATGGATTCGGCGTGCCGCAACAACAGCAGTTCGCGCATGTCAGATCCCGCTCACTGCCCGCTGGACCCGGCGGATGCAGGCGCCGCATCGGCGGGTGCATCGGTCGGAATGTTGTTGGCCCGCAGTGTCGCCAGCATCAGACTCAGCTCGGTGCCGCCGTTGCGTGCCGCCGCGAGCCATTGCGTGGCGAGCGCCTGATCGGTGAGCGCACGCTGCAGCAGGCCGGAATACTGATGCACCTGCCAAGCCACGTCCTGGGTGGCTTGGTCGTTCTGCGCCTTCTTCGACGGTTCCAGCTCAGCCTGGATGTGCAAGCCCACCGCGCGCGCGATCGGACTCGATCCCCACGTCAACGTGTGTGCGATCTTCAGGCACGCCTGCCGCGTGTCGTGGTGCTTGGCCACTGCATCCTTGCCGCACGCCTCCACTACCGGCTTGAGGTTCGGGCGCAGATGATTCTGGGTAGCGCTGGCCGCGACCAGTACGCGCACGCCATCGCCGTTGTCCGGCTGGCCATCGTGCGCGCCCTGGGTGGTGTCGGCCAGCGGCGGCAGGACCTCGGTCGCCTTGGCGACGCCGGCCAACGCCTTGCCGTAATAGTCATCGTAGGTCTGCGCGGCGGCGGCCTTTTCCAGCGCAGCCTGTTCGGCCTTGGCATCCTTCTTCTCGGCGGCAACGTCCATCGCCACGAGCCATACCGCCGCGTTGTCGGCGGCGTTCTTTTTGAGAAATTCAAAGGCTTTCGCGTTGGGGCAATCGTCCTTGCTCTTGCACAGATCCAGGCGCACCCATTCGACGGCGGGGACGGCACCCGGGGCGGTGGCCGCGCGTTGGCTCAGGGAATCGAAATCCAGCCCCTGCGTCTGGTTCTTGAACGGCCGCGCGAGGATCGCCGCACCCAACAGGTAATCCGCATCGGCGCGCAGCGCCACCACGCTGACCAGATCGTGCTGGTATTGCTGGATCGCTTCGATGCGCTTCTGGTCGGCGGCCGACAGCTTCGGCGCCGGCCCCGCCGTGCTGGCGATGGCAGGGCTGCTTGCCGCCGAGGCAGGCGCGGCGAGTTGCGCGAAGGCCGGCATGCTGCCGGCGGCAAGCAACGCGGCAAGGATGGCGGGGGTCACGACAGGGCGCATGGTGAATACCGATGAGTGGGTGGGGTGAAGCTAAAGAAGATCGGATGAATGCTTACTGGCCGGGTGCGACGCAGGCTCAGGCGGGCAACGCTTCGCGCATGAACTCCGGTTGTGCCAGCGCGGCGCGGTGTACATCCGCGTTGTAATAGCGCGTGGCAAACGGTTTCGTGGCCGCATCGTGTTCGCGGAACGCGTCGAGGCCGCCGCCCTTGCGCGCCAGCGTGCAACTCCACCAGCCGGTCGGATAGCACGGTTGCGGGAAGGGCAGCGTGCGGGTGGTCGAGAACCCGACTTCGCGCATCGCCTTGTGCATCGACTGGATGAGATCCAGCAGCACCAGCGGCGATTCCGATTGCTGCACGAGGATGCCGCCTTCGCGCAGGGCGCGGAAGCAGCTTGCGTAAAACTTCGCGTTGAACAAGCCTTCGGCCGGGCCCACCGGATCGGTGGAATCGACGATCACCACATCCAGTGAATCCGGCGCGGCATCGGCCATGTACTTGATGCCGTCGTCGAACAGCAGTTTCGCGCGTGGGTCGCTGTTCGATTCGCACAGTTCCGGAAAATACTTTTCGGCCAGCCGCGTTACCTGCTCGTCGATGTCGATCTGCACCACCGATTCGACTTTCGAGTGACGCAACACCTCGCGCAGCGTGCCACAGTCGCCGCCGCCGATGATCACCACGTTGCGCGGCGCCACGTGCGTGTACAGCGCCGGGTGCGTCATCATCTCGTGGTACAGAAAGTTGTCGCGGCTGGTCAGCATCGTGCAGCCGTCGATCACCATCAGGTTGCCCCAATCGGTGGTGCGATAAATCTCGATGTGCTGGAACGGCGTCTGCTCGTCGGCGAGCTTCCCGCCCACGCGATAGCCGATCGACGAGCCGGACGCTTCGTGCTGCTCGGTGAACCAGTTGGGCGACATGCCGGGAATTCCATCGGAAACCGCGGATTGTAACGGCCGGACCGGGGCCACGCGTTACAATGGCGGGAGTCGATCCCGCGGCGATGGTGGCTTCCGATCGACCCCTCCTGCGCGTCAAGGCCCGCCGCTGCGACGTTCCACCCCTCGTTATCCGGAGACCCACGATGACGAACGCATGGAACATCGATGCCGCCCGTTTTGTGTATTCCGTCGCGCACTGGAGCGACGGCTACGTCGACATCGGCGCCGACGGCCGCGCCGTGATGCGCCCGCGCGGTGCGGAAGGCCCCGCGATCGCACTGGACGATGCCATCGCGCGCACGCGCGAACTCGGCCTGCGCCTGCCGCTGCTGCTGCGTTTCCCCGACATCCTGCTGGATCGCCGCGCTCGCCTGCGCGAAGCCTTCGCAGGCGCGATGCGTACGCACGACTATGCCGGGGGTTACACCGCGCTTTATCCGATCAAGGTCAACCAGCAACGCGCGGTCGCGGCCACGCTCGCGCAAGGCCCGCAGTCGCCGCGCGCGGCGGGCACTGGCTTCGGATTGGAGGCCGGTTCCAAACCGGAACTGCTGGCGGTACTCGGGCTGGCGGAACCGGGGTCGCTGGTCGTGTGCAATGGCTACAAGGACGCCGAGTACATCCGCATCGCCCTGATCGGCCGCAAGCTCGGCATCGACGTGGTGATCGTGATCGAGAAACCATCCGAACTCGAACACGTGATCACCGAAGCCAAGTCGCTGGATGTCGAACCGAAACTCGGCGTGCGCGTGCGGCTGGCCTCCATCGGCGCCGGCAAGTGGCAGAACACCGGCGGCGACAAGAGCAAGTTTGGACTGACGCCGGCGCAGTTGCTGGCACTGGTCGCGCGACTGCGCGAAGCCAACCTCACGCACACGATGCGGCTGCTGCATTTCCACATGGGCTCGCAGATTTCCAACCTGCGCGACATCGCGTCCGGCATGCGCGAGGCGGTGCGGCACTTCGCCGAATTGCGCGCGGCGGGACTGCCGCTGGATCACGTGGATGTCGGCGGCGGGCTCGGCATCGATTACGAGGGCACGCGCTCGCGCGGCGAGTGCTCGATCAACTACGACCTCGACCAATATGCAAACGCCGTCGTCGCGCCGCTCGCGGCGGCGTGCGCAGAATGGAAACTCGACCCGCCGCGTGTACTCACCGAATCCGGCCGCGCGATGACCGCGCACCACGCGGTGCTGGTGGTCAACGTCAGTGAAGTGGAAGCCGCGCCGGACGGCGCCGTCCCACCGGAAACCGCGGACGAATCGCCGGTGTTGCGTTCCCTGCGCGACACACTGGCGGCACTCGGCAAGCGCCCGGTGCGCGAGGTGTGGCAGGACGCGCAGCAGTATTTGAATGAAGGCCAGCTTCTGTACGCGCAGGGCGTGCTGGACTTGTCCCAGCGCGCGAAGCTCGATGCGCTGTTCCACGCGATCGCACGGGGCGTACGCAAGCACCTGAAACCCGACGAACGTTCGCACCGCGAAATCATCGACGCGCTCGACGTGAAGCTGGTCGACAAATACTTCTGCAACTTCTCGGTGTTCGAATCGATCCCCGACGTGTGGGCGATCGACCAGATCTTCCCGATCATGCCGCTGACGCGCCTCGACGAAGAACCGACGCGGCGCGGTACGCTGGCCGACCTGACCTGCGATTCCGACGGCCGCGTGGACACGTACGTGGAATCGGGCGACCTCGACGTCAGCCTGCCGCTGCACGAACTGCGCCCCGGCGAGCCGTACCGTCTCGGCATCTTCCTGGTCGGCGCGTACCAGGAAACGCTCGGCGATATCCACAACCTGTTCGGCGACACCGACGCGGTGAACGTGCGCATCGACGGCGACGCCTTCACGCTGGACGGTGCGCGTCGTGGCGATTCCGCCGACATGCTGCTCGACTACGTCGGCTACCAACCCGATGACCTGCGCGCCGCGTACCGCGAAAAACTCGCGAAAGCCGGCATCGAGGGCGACGCCGCGCGGCATCTTGAAGCCGCGCTGGAAACGGGCTTGACCGGCTACACCTATTTGCAGGAAACCTGAGCGTCAGGCGTCCCGCGCGACCTGCAGCCCCGCCGGCGATTGACTGACCGGCATCACTTCGATGCGGTTGACGTTGAGGTGCGGCGGCCGGTTGGCCACCCACCACACGGTGTCGGCGATGTCCGCGCCGGTGATCGGATGCGCGCCCGCGTACACCTTGTCGGACGCGCCCTGATCGCCGCCAGTGCGTACCAGCGTGAATTCGGTTTCGGCCATGCCGGGTTCGATGTTGGTCACGCGCACGCCGGTGCCGTGCAGGTCGCAGCGCAAGCCGGCTGAGAATTGGGTGACGAACGCCTTGGTACCACCGTACACGTTGCCGCCGGTGTAGGGATAGGTGCCGGAAATGGAGCTGATGTTGGCGATCGCGCCGCGGCGTTCGATCAGTTTCGGCAACAACGCGCGCGTCAGCGTCACCAACGCGGTGATGTTGGTGTCGATCATCTGTCGCCATTGCGCGAGGTCGCAATCCTGCGCCTTGGCGGTGCCAAGCGCGAGACCGGCGTTGTTGACCAGCACATCGATGTCGCGAAAGTCTTCCGGCAGTGCACCCAGCGCGGCACGCATGGCCGCTTCATCACGGATATCGAACGCGGCGGTGTGCACGCGCTCGGGGCCGAAGTGTTCGGTGAGTTGCGCAAGACGCTCCGCACGACGGGCGAAGGCGATCACCCGCCATCCGTTTTCGGCGAACTTCGCCGCGATCGCGGCGCCGAATCCGGCCGAGGCGCCGGTAACCAGGAGGGTTTTGTCGGTCATTTTAATGTTCGCCACGAACCTCGATTTTTGCTGTCGTCATTCCGGCGCAAGCCGGAACCCAGAGCCTTTTGCACCCGTGGGCGAAAACAAAGTCACTGGGTCCCGGATCGCCGCTGCGCGGCGTCCGGGATGACGACAAGGATTATTACGCCTTGCCCGCGGCCCGAATCGCCTGCACGCAGGCTCCTACTTCTCTTTCATCGGCATCGCCTGGAAACCCGCCGCCTGCAACTTCTTCTGCATGGCCTGCAGTTCCGTCGCCGTCGCGAACGGCCCGAGCCGCACGCGGTTCCAGGTCTTGCCATCAAGGCTGATGGTCTGTACGTGCGCGGTGAACCCCTGCAACGCAAGTTCCGCTTTCTTCGCATCGGCGGCGCCGGAATCCGGGAACGCACCGACCTGCAGCACGTAAGTGCCCTGCGACGACGCTGTCCCCGTGTTCGCACTGGCGACCGCCGGCGTGGATGCGCTGGCGTTGTTGGCTGCCGCGGCTTTCTGCTGCTCGGCCTTGGCCATCGCGGACAATTCCGCGTTCGGGATTACGACTTCTTTCTCGGGAAGCACTTTGTAGAAGTCGAATTGCGACGCGCTGGAGCCCGCGCTACTGCCGGCGATGCCGGGCGAGCTGCCTTGTTGCGCGACCGCGTTGGGATTCGCCTGCGGCTGATCGGTGCGGCGCAGGCTGGGCATGCCGCGATACGCGAGGGCCATAACGATGCCGCCCACCACCACGCCTGCCAGAAACAATGCCCAGCCCGGAAAGGCCGCGCCACCGTTGCGTACTGCTTGTCGATTGTTGCGAGTTGCCACTGCCAGTCCTCGTGCATGTTCCCGTGCGGCCCGGATACGGGTCGCATCGGCGTTCATCGGATAGTGCGAATCATCACATCGTTTGCGGCGCCGACACGCCCAGCATAGCGAGTCCGTTGGCGAGCACCTGCCGGGTCGCATACGCCAGCGCCACGCGCGCGTTGCGCTGGGCTTCGTCGTCCACCAGGAATTGCTCGGCGTTGTACCAAACATGGAACGCGCCGGCCAGCTCGCGCAGGTATTGCGCCAGCAGGTGCGGCTCGCGATTCTCCGCCGCGGCTTCGACGATTTCCGGAAAGCGCGAGATTTCCACCATCACGTCGCGCGCATGCTCGCTGTCGAGCCGATCGAGGTGTTTCAGCGCGTCATGTTGTTCGAACACGATGGATCGCTCGTGCATCTGCCGTTGCACCGAACACACCCGCGCATGCGCGTACTGGATGTAATAGACCGGATTGTCGCTGGTCTGCGCGCGGGCGAGGTCGATGTCGAACACCAGTTGCGAATCGCTCTTGCGCGCGATCAGGAAATAGCGCGTGGCGTCGAGCCCGGCCATGTCGATCAGGTCGCGCAGCGTGACGTAACTGCCGGCGCGCTTGGAAATCTTCACTTCCTCGCCGCCCTTCATCACCGTCACCATCTGGTACAGCGCGTATTCCGGCCAGTCTTTGGGAATGCCTATATCCAGCGCCTGCAGCCCGGCGCGCACGCGTGCCAGCGAGCCGTGGTGATCGGCGCCGAGCACGGTGACCGCGCGCTTGTAGCCGCGCTCCCATTTGGAAAGATGATAGGCGACATCCGGCACGAAATACGTGTAGGTGCCGTCGGATTTCCGCATCACGCGGTCCTTGTCGTCGCCGAACCCGGTGGCGCGCAGCCAAAGCGCGCCATCGGCTTCGTAGGAATGTCCTTCGGCGCCGATGCGGTCCGCCACTCGCAGCACCTGGCCTTCGGTGTACAACGACGATTCCAGGAAATAGACGTCGAACTCGACACCGAACGCGCGCAGATCGGCATCCTGCTCATGACGCAACCATGCGACGGCGAAATCGCGGATCGCGTCGATGTCGTCCGGATCCTTGCTGGCGGTCACCCGGTAGCCCGTGGCTCCGGGGGCCGCCCCAGCGACGTCATCCTTGGCGAATTCGCGGGTGTACTCGCGGTTGTAGTCGCCGCCGGGATGACCGGTTTCCACGGTCGCGCCACTGCTGTAGTCGCGGGCAAGGTCGCGGATGTAGTCGCCGCGGTAGCCGTCCGCCGGCCAGCGCGGATCTTCGGGCTCGATGCCCTTGATGCGCGCCTGCACCGACAGCGCGAGGTTCTGGATCTGCGCGCCTGCGTCGTTGTAGTAATACTCGCGGTAGACCTTCCAGCCGGTGGCCGAGAACAGTCGCGACAAGGTGTCGCCGATCGCGGCATTGCGGGCATGACCGACGTGCAACGGACCGGTGGGATTGGCCGAGACGAATTCCACGCCTACGGCGCGGCCCGCGCCGGATTCCCCGTGGCCGTAGTGCGCGCCTTCGTGCAGCACGCGGCGGATTTCTTCGTGCCAGGCGGCATCGGAGAGGAAAAAATTGATGAACCCCGGGCCCGCGATCTCGACTTTTGCAACCAAAGGATTGGCAGGCAATGCCGCGACGATTGCGGTGGCAAGGTCGCGCGGTTTCTTGCCGGCATTTTTCGCGAGCAACATGGCCACGTTGCAGGCGAAATCCCCGTGCTCGCGCGAGCGCGTGCGTTCAATGACGAAATCGGGCGCGGGCGCTTCCAGCTGGCCGTCGCGATGCAGGCGGTCCAAGGCGTGTTCCAGCAGCTCGTGGAGGGCGTCTTTCACGGACAGGCAGTTGTTGGAAGTGGCGACCTGACATCGTAGCGCAGCGGCGCATTCCGGCCAAATGCGGTGGCTGTGGATAACTCGGTGGACAGCCGTGGAGGATGTGCGTGCGAAGCGTCCGCCGCGGTGGCGTTTTGCCGTGAGTCAGGAATAAAACTTTAGTCCATTCATACAGTTATTTTTGTTTTGATGAAAGTACGCGAAAAGGAGCCGCCAAACGCTTGTGATTCGGCGTTGTGCATAACTGACCGCAGGGAAGGTGCGGCCGGGCGAACATGCTGCGCCTTCGATCCGCCAATCGGGGAGAGCCTTTGAAGAACCGTCGCGAACAAATCGGCAGTGACTGCCGCTGAACGCCCCCGGATCGAGTCCGGGGCAGACGGCGGCCCGCAGGGCGAGCCACATGGATGTGGCCAGTAGCGTAGGCAGATTGCGTGACACCGGCGCGCAGCAGGTTATTCAAAGGTTCTTCAAATCAATCCGCGAGCCGCCATCGACGTCGGCTCGCCTGCGCCCACCACCAGGTGATCCAGTACCCGCACGCCGACCAGTTGCAGCGCATCGCGTAACTGGCGGGTGATGTTGCGGTCGGCGGCCGAGGGCTCGGCGACGCCCGACGGATGATTGTGCGCAAGGATCACCGCCGCCGCGTTGTGCTTGAGCGATGCGCGCACCACCTCGCGCGGATGCACCGATGCGCCGTCGAGCGTGCCGCGAAACAGTTCCTCGAAAGCCAGTACGCGATGGCGATTGTCGAGGAACAGGCAGGCGAAGACTTCATACGGTTTGTGCGCGAGCTGCGCCTTCAGGAATGCCGCACTGTCGCGCGGGCTCGTCAGCGTGGTGCGCCCAGTCAGCTCTTCACCGAGACAGCGCCGCGCCAATTCCAGCGCGGCGACCAGACGCGCACGCTTGGCCGGTCCCAGGCCCGGCACGCCGGCGAGATCGCGCGCGAGCAACGCGTTCAATCCCCCGGCATGCGCAAGCAGGTTGCGGCCCATGTCGACCGCACTCGCGCCGCGCACGCCGCTGCCCAAAAGGACCGCCAACAATTCGGCCGGCGTCAGCGCGGTCGCGCCGCGGGCCAATAGTTTTTCGCGGGGACGTTCATTCTCGGGCCAATCACGGATGCTCATCGCCTTGCCCCTTGTAACCGGCCTCCAGCATGCCGCCCTCGCAACAAGAGGTGCAGCGGCGTGACTGCGTGATTCGGGTAAGCTAATCGCCGGTTTGCCTGTCAGCGGATGCCGACATGAGTACCACGCAACATCGTCCCGGCGAACATTGGCCCAGCGAAAACAAGCATGTTCTGCTCGGGGTCTCGGGCGGCATCGCCGCCTACAAGGCGTGCGAGGTTGTGCGTCGCCTGCGCGCTGCGGGTGCGGAAGTGCGCGTGGTGCTGACCGAAAACGCCGCGCGCTTCGTCACACCGCTCACGTTTCAGGCGCTGTCCGGCCAACCTGTTCGCCACGACCTGTGGGATGCCGAGGCCGAAATGGGGATGGGACACCTGGAACTCGCGCGCTGGGCCGATGCGGTGCTGATCGCGCCGGCTTCGGCCGACGCGCTGGCCAAACTCGCACACGGTTTTGCCGACGATCTGTTGTCCACGCTGTGTCTTGCCACCACCGCACCCGTGGCGGTGGCACCGGCCATGAATCACCGCATGTGGCTGCACCCGGCCACGCAGGCCAATGTCGCCACGCTGCGCGCGCGCGGCGTCGCGATCCTGGGTCCTGCGAACGGACCGCTCGCGGAGGGCGAATCGGGGCCAGGCCGTATGCTGGAACCGCAGCAACTGGTGCAGGCGCTGGCCACTCCAGGCGGCACGCATGTTGCGTGAGGGCGCACTTGCCGGCGTGAAAGTCGTGATCGACGCCGGACCCACGTATGAAGACATCGACCCGGTGCGTTTCCTGGGCAACCGCAGTTCGGGCAAGATGGGCTTTGCCGTCGCGGAAGCCGCGGCGCAAGCCGGCGCCGAGGTGACCCTGATCGCGGGTCCCGTCGTACTGCCGACGCCGGCCGGCGTCGCCCGCCGCGTGGACGTACGCAGCGCCCGGCAGATGCACGACGCCGTGATGCGAGCGGTGTACGGCGCAGACATCTTCATTGCCACTGCCGCGGTTGCCGATTGGCGCGTCGCCGATTACAGCGCGCGCAAGATCAAGAAGGGCCCGACCGGCGCGCCGGTGCTGAAACTCGTCGAGAATCCCGACATCCTGGCCGAAGTCGCGGCGCGCGATCCGCGCCCGTTCGTGGTGGGCTTTGCCGCGGAAACCGATCACGTCGTCGAACACGCGCGCGAAAAACTGGTGCGCAAGAAACTCGATCTGCTCGCCGCCAACCGTGTCGATGAAAACATCGGCATCGGCACCGACGACAACGCACTCGAGTTGATCTGGGCAGACGGCAGTGAATCCTTGCCACGTGCGCCGAAGCCCGAACTGGCAAAGGCGTTGGTCGCGCGCATCGCCGCTCATTACCACGCACGGGGACACGCATGATGCCAGCGCAACAAGCCGTGCCGGTGGAGCTGAAGCGCCTCGACGCGCGGCTCGGCGACGCCATTCCGCTGCCCACCTACGCCACTGATGGCAGCGCTGCCATGGATTTGCGCGCGGCGCCGGAAAGCACCATCACGCTCGCGCCGGGTGACAGCGTGTTGATCCCGACGGGCTTGGCGATCCATATCAGCGACCCCGGCTGGTGCGCGCTGATCCTGCCGCGCTCCGGCCTGGGGCACAAGCACGGCCTGGTGCTTGGCAACCTCACCGGTTTGATCGACGCCGACTACCAGGGACCGCTGATGATTTCGTGCTGGAACCGCGGCAGGGAGCCCTTTACCATCCAGCCGGGCGACCGCATCGCGCAGTTGCTGGTAACGCCGGTCGCACGCGTGATGTGGCGCGTGGTCGAGAACTTCGCGGCAAGCGAACGCGGCGTCGGGGGATTTGGCTCGACAGGGGTCGTGTAACGACATGGTTGACGAATCGACCGACAGCAAGGCTTCCAACGCCCAGCAAGTGCAGGCCGCGGCGCGTGCCGTGCGCGCGCGTTTCAGCCTGCGGCGCGGCATCGCGGCCGTCGTGGCCGATCTGTTCCTCGCGCTGGGCACCCTGCTGGTGCTGTTCGGCTTGTTCATGGGCTGGCAGGCGTGGCTGACATGGCGCCAGGGCAACGCCGCGCAGGATCTGGTGCAGGCGAAACAGGATGCCGCGCAAAAGATCGCGCTGATCGTTGCAGACAGGCGCACACAAGTCGTCAAGGCGCTTGCGCAACCGGCGCTGGCTGCCGAACTCGCCGCCAACGATGACGCACCAACACGCGCCGCCGCCACGCAACAAATCAAGGCGGAAGTGCATGACGCGCAGGCGGTGACGCTGTACAGCGCGCAATTGAACGAAGTGCTGCACGGCAACCTGATGCAACTCGGTTACGCGCGTGCGGCGCAGCTGATGTCCAGCTCGAGCGACGACGACGTCGGTCCTGCGCAATCGCCTGTATCGCGCGTCATGAGCTTCGCGGGCCCGGTCATCGGTGCGGATGGAAAACCACTGGCGTTCGTGACGATCGATTTTCCGGATTCGGCGCTGCGTATCGCGCTGCATTCCGTACCGGTGAGCGCGGGGCGGGTGGATCTGCGGCAAAGCAACAAGTCCGGCGACATCGTGCTGGATGGTGCCGGCCAGGATGGGCTATCCACGGCCGACGACGCCGGCGTGCCGGTGGCGCACAGCCTGTATCGCGTCGCCTCGGCACCCCCGGAATTCTGGCTGCCGATCACCCAATCGTTTGTCGCCGCGCTGGTATTGGCGATCGTCACGTTTCTGCTTGGCGTCGGCGTGTTGTGGCTGCGTCCGCGCGTGCGCGCCCGCCTCGGTGGCGCACCACTGGAGGACGAACCCGCGCTGGCCGACGTGATCGCCGCCGCGCCGCCACCGCCCAAACGCGCTGCCGTGAAGCTTGCAGCGGAATCGGCGGCGTCGGAAACCCCGGCACACGACGATCCCATTCCCGACCCCAGCATTTTCCGCGCGTACGACATTCGCGGTGTGGTCGGCCAAACGCTTGGCGAAGGCGTCGCGCGCCAGCTCGGCCGCGCAATCGGCAGCGCGGTACGCGACAAGGAGCTTTCCGAAATCGTGGTCGGACGCGATGGCCGCCTGTCCGGCCCGATGTTGTCCGACGCGCTGATCGAGGGTTTGCGCGCGGCCGGCGTGGACGTGATCGACATTGGCGCCGTGCCGACACCGGTCAGTTATTTCGCCGCTTACCAGCTCAATACCGGTTCGTGCGTGTCGGTGACCGGCAGCCACAACCCGCCCGACTACAACGGCTTCAAGATCGTGATCGGCGGCGAAACGCTGGCCGAGGATGCGATCCAGGATTTGCACCAGCGCATCGTGGACGGCCGCCTTGCGGAAGGACACGGCTCGCTGCGCCAATACGACATCACCGGCGAATACATCGAGCGCATCGCGTCGGATATCCAGACCGGGCGCGCGCTGAAAGTGGTCGTCGATTGCGGCAACGGTATCGCCGGCAACACCGCGCCGGGTGTGGTGCACGCGATCGGCTGCGAACCCATTCCGTTGTATTGCGACGTGGATGGCAACTTCCCGAACCATCATCCCGACCCCTCCGAACCCAAGAACCTGGCCGACCTGATCCTGACGGTCAAGAAAACCGGCGCCGACGTCGGCCTCGCGTTCGATGGTGACGGCGATCGCTTGGGCGTCGTGACCAAGGACGGCGAAATCATCTATCCCGATCGCGTGCTGATGCTGTTCGCGCAGGACGTGCTCACCCGCAATCCGGGCGCGACGATCCTGTACGACGTGAAATGCACCGGGCACCTGCAGCCGCTGATCCTGAAAGCCGGCGGCAGTCCGCTGATGTGGAAGACCGGGCATTCGCTGATCAAGGCCAAGATGAAGGAAACCGGCGCGCAACTTGCGGGCGAGATGAGCGGGCATTTCTTCTTCCGCGAGCGTTGGTACGGGTTCGACGATGGCGTCTACGCCGCCGCGCGCCTGCTGGAAATCCTGGCCGACGACCCGGAAGGGCGTACGCCGGAAGAAATCTTCGCAACACTGCCGAAAGGCGTCTCGACGCCCGAGCTGCACATCCCGATGCAGGAAGGCCAGAACCATCCCTTCATTGCGCGCTTCCGCGAACGCGCGCAATTCGATGGCGCACGCATCACCACCATAGATGGCCTGCGCGCCGACTGGGCCGACGGCTGGGGCCTGGTGCGCGCGTCCAACACCACGCCGGTGCTGGTGCTGCGCTTCGACGCCGACAACGCGACCGCGTTGAAACGCATCCAGGACGCGTTCCGTACACAGATTCTTGCCTGCGACGACTCGCTGCAATTGCCGTTCTGAGCTTTCGAGGCCGGCCGCCGCGGCCGGTCGTCGCACCTCAGCGCGACGCGAGCGCCAGCCGGATCACCAGCGCGAAGCAACGCCACCCTTTGGGGCCCAAACCCCTGTACCTTTACGTTTTTCGACCTCGCCCAAGCGCAGAACCCATGTGTGGAATCGTTGCCGGCTGCACCCAGCGTGACGTCGTCCCCATCCTGCTGGCCGGCCTGCACGCTCTCGAATACCGCGGTTACGACTCGGCGGGACTGGCAGTGCTGGACGAAGGCCGGCTGACGCGGCTGCGAACCCCCGGCAAGGTCGCCAACCTCGACGCGCTGTACCAGGCTTCCCCCGCGCGCGGCCGCACCGGCATCGCGCACACCCGCTGGGCTACCCATGGCGCTCCCAATGAGGCCAACGCGCATCCGCACGTCTCGAACGATGCCGTCGCGGTGGTGCACAACGGCATCATCGAGAACCATGCCGAACTGCGCACGGAATTGCAGGCCAACGGTTACACCTTCACTTCGGAAACCGACACCGAAGTGGTTGCCCATCTGGTCCACAAGCTGGTCGCCGAAGGCAAATCGCTGCGCGAAGCAGTCAGCGACGCGACCCGCCGTCTGCGCGGCGCGTACGCGATCGCGGTGCTGCATCGCGACCAGCCCGGCCACGTCGTGGGCGCACGTCGCGGCAGCCCGCTGTGCGTGGGCGTCGGCATCGGCGAGCACTTCCTCGGCTCGGACGTGCAGGCGCTGATCCAGGTCACCAACCGCATCGTGTACCTCGAAGAAGGCGATGTGGTGGAGATCACGCAGGACGCGCTCACGATCATCGCCGCCGACGGCAACCCGGCGACTCGCAAAGTGCGCGAGAGCGACCTGTCGATGGATGCAGTCGAACGCGGCCAGTTCCGTCACTACATGCTGAAGGAAATCTTCGAGCAGCCCGGCGCGGTCGCCAACACGCTGGAGGGTCGCATTGCCGATGACCACGTCCTGCCGAACATTTTCGGCGTCGATGCGGACGAACTGCTGAAGCGCGTGCGCCACGTGCACATCGTCGCCTGCGGCACCAGCTTCCACGCCGGCATGGTCGCGCGTTACTGGCTGGAAGGCATCGCCGGCATTCCGTGCAGCGTCGAAGTCGCCAGCGAATACCGCTACCGCAACGTGGTGGTGATGGCCGACACCTTGTTCCTGGCGATTTCGCAGTCGGGCGAAACCGCCGACACGCTGGCGGCGTTGCGCGAGGGCCGCGAGCGCGGCTATCTCGGTTCGTTCGCGATCTGCAACGTGCCGGAATCGAGTCTGGTGCGCGAATCCGATCTCACGTTGATGACGCGCGCAGGTCCCGAAATCGGCGTCGCTTCCACCAAGGCGTTCACCACGCAGTTGAGCGCGCTGGCGCTGCTGGTGCTGGAACTCGCGCGACTGCGTGGCATCGACGCCGGCAGACTGTCGCAGTTGGTAAGCGAACTGGCCAGCCTGCCGCGCCATCTCGACGATGCGCTGAAGCTCGCGCCCGCGATCGCGAAATTGGCCGAGGCGTTCGTGGACAAGCACCACGCGCTGTTCCTTGGCCGCGGTGCGCAGTACCCGGTCGCCATGGAAGGCGCGCTCAAGCTGAAGGAGATTTCGTACATCCATGCCGAGGCGTATCCCGCAGGCGAACTGAAGCATGGCCCGCTGGCGCTGGTGGACGAGGACATGCCGGTGATCGCGGTCGCACCCAACAACCAGTTGCTGGAAAAACTGAAATCGAATCTGGAAGAAGTGCGCGCGCGCGGCGGACAGTTGTACGTGTTTGCCGACGACGAAGCCGACGTGTCGCTGAATGGGAATCGCGGCCATCTGATGAAGGTCGACGCGGGCGGCAACTTCATCGCGCCCGCCGTGTTCACCGTGCCGCTGCAGTTGCTTGCGTATCACGTCGCGGTGCTGCGCGGCACCGACGTCGACCAGCCGCGCAACCTCGCCAAATCGGTCACCGTGGAATGATCATCGTCGGATAAAGGGAATCGCGTCCAGATCGACGTTGCCGCCGCTCAACACCAGCCCGACACGTTGGCCGGCGAAGCGTTCGCGCTGCGCCAGCAATGCCGCCAGCACGACCGCGGATGAAGGTTCGACCGTTTGCTTGAGTTCGGCCCACGCAAGGCGCATCGCCGCGAGCGTGGCGTCGTCATCCACGCTGATGACTTCGACGTGATGCGCACCCAGCAGCGCGAAATTCGGTTCGCCGATGGTCGCGCGCAAGCCGTCGCAGATCGTGTGCGGCACGACATCGGTGACGCGCTCGCCGCGTTGCAAGGATTGGAATGCATCGTCTGCGCCCGCGGGCTCGGCGCCGAACAAGCGCGCATCCGGCGTGAGCGCGTGCAACGCGATGGCGCAGCCGGAGGCTAATCCGCCACCGCCGATCGGAACGATCACTGCGTCGAGATCGGGGACCTGTTGCAGCAATTCCAGAACGATCGTGCCCTGGCCCGCCATCACGCGCGCGTCGGCATAAGGATGCACCAGCGTCGCACCGGTTTCGCGCTGCACCTTGGCGCAGGCTTCCTCGCGCGCGGCCTGCGTCGGCGCGCAGCGGTGCAGGATGCCGCCGGCGCGTTCGATGTTCGCGAGCTTGGCCGCGACGGCGCCTTCGGGCACCACGATGTGCGCGGGAATCTTGCGCGTGCGCGCGGCCAGCGCCAGCGCCGCACCGTGGTTGCCGGACGAATGCGTCACGACGCCGCGCGTGGCCTCTTCGTCGTCGAGCGACCACACCGCATTGCAGGCACCGCGGAACTTGAACGCGCCGCCTACCTGCAGGTGTTCGCACTTGAAGAACAAATCCGCGCCGGCGCGCGCATCCAGGTCCGGCGAGCACAACACCGGCGTTACCCGGGCGTGAGGCGCGATGCGCGCGGCAGCACTGCGAATGTCATGCAGGGACGGGGTTTCGAATTCGGCCATGGCTTGGCGTCGTCAAGGTGGACAGTTGTTCATTTTGACACTGATGCGCAAGGCATGGCTGATAAAGTGGCGTGATGGATACCCAGACGTCCGCTGCCACCCAAGCCGCCAAGACCATTCGCCTCGCCGATTACCAACCGCCCGCGTGGCGGGTCACCCACGTCGAGTTGAAGTTCGAGCTGGGTATCGATGCAACGCGGGTGCATTCGAAGCTCACGCTGGCGCGCGATCGCGCGGAGCCCTTGCGGCTCGATGGCGAGGATTTGGAACTCGTCGAGGCCCGGCTGGATGGCCGCACCCTGACGGCGGACGATTACCAGCTCGACGCATCCGGCCTCGTCATTGCGGCCGCGCGCGACGGCAGCGTGCTGGAACTCGATGTGCGCATGAATCCCGCACGCAACAGCCAGTTGTCGGGGCTGTACGTTTCCGGTTCGCGCGAACACGGTTTCCTGCTGACGCAATGCGAAGCGCAGGGTTTCCGCCGCATCACGTTTTTCCCCGACCGACCGGATGTACTGGCGCGCTACGACGTGACGTTGACTGCCGACCGCACGCGCTTTCCCGTGCTGCTGGCTGGCGGCGAACAGACCGAAGCGGGCGTGCTTCCGGACGGCCGCCACTTCGCGCGCTTCGTCGATCCGCATCCCAAACCGAGTTACCTGTTCGCGCTGGTCGCGGGACATCTCAAAAAAATCGAGCGTGCGTATCGCACCGCCGATGGGCACGACGTCATGTTGCGGCTGTGGGCCGAAGTCGACGCGATCGACCGCTGCCACTACGCGATGGATGCGCTGGAACGCGCGATGCGTTGGGACGAGCGCGCGTACGGCCGCAACTACGACCTGCCCGTTTTCAACGTGGTAGCGACCCACGATTTCAACATGGGCGCGATGGAGAACAAGGGCCTCAACATCTTCAATTCGAAGTACCTGCTGGCCGACCCGGACACGACCACCGACGACGAATACCGCCACATCGAGGCGGTGATCGGCCACGAGTACTTCCACAACTGGAGTGGCAACCGCGTCACCTGCCGCGACTGGTTCCAGCTTTCCTTGAAGGAAGGCTTCACCGTTTTCCGCGAGCACAGTTTCTGCGAAGCCATGCACTCGCGGGCGCTGAAGCGCATCGAAGACGTGGCCACCCTGCGCCGCGTGCAGTTTCCGGAAGACGCGGGACCGCTGGCACACCCGGTGCGTCCGTCCGCGTACCAGGCCATCGACAACTTCTATACCGCGACCGTGTACGAAAAAGGCGCGGAATTGATCCGGATGGTCGCGGGCCGGCTGGGCGCTGAAGGTTTTCGACGCGGAACCGATCTTTATTTCTCGCGCTTCGACGGGCAGGCCGTCACCATCGACGACCTGCTGGCCGCGCTGGGCGAAGCCAATGGCGTCGATTTGTCTCCATACCTCGCGTGGTACGCACAAGCAGGCACGCCCGAAGTTCGTGTGCACGACGATTACGACGCTGCCGCAAAACGCTACACGTTGACGCTTGCGCAGTGCATTCCACCGACACCCGGCCAGCCGCACAAGCAACCGCTGCCGATTCCGGTGGATCTCGCGTTGTTTGCGGAGGACGGAGCACGCGTGTCGCTGTGGCTCGCGAACAACACGACGGCGCCCACCGACGAGTGCGTACTGGAATTGACCACAACCAAGCAACGCTTCGTTTTCGAAGGCGTACCCGCGAAGCCGACGCCTTCGTTGTGCCGTGGGCTGTCGGCGCCGGTACGATTGCATTTCGACTACGCACCCGCGCAACTTGCACTGTTGCTCGAGCACGAAACCGGCGGCTTCGACCGCTGGAACGCGGCGCAGCAGCTCGCGGCGTACGCCTTCGACGAAGCGTTCGCGCAAGAACACCCGCATGCCGCCATCGACGCATGGCTGGATGCCTTGGCGCAATTGTTCACTGCGCGTGCGGAAACCGACCCCGCACTGCTGGCCGATCTGTTGACGCCACCTTCGGAACTCGAACTCGGCGTACGTCATGCACCGTTCGATCCCGATGCCGTGCACACCGCGCGCGAAGCGTTGGAGAACGCCTTGGCGCAACGACTCGGCAATGCACTGCTCGATGCGTATCGCGAACTCCACGCCGACGAATCCGGCGATCTGGCGCAGACCGCCGCGGGGAGGCGCCGCCTGAAAGCGCGCGTGCTTCCGCTGCTGCTGCGCCTCGATGCCACCCACGGCGCAGAACTCGCCTTCGCCCAGTTCGACAGTGCCAAGGGCATGACCGACCGCCTGTCCGCATTGTCGGCCCTGCTGCGTGCGGACGCTCCGCAGGCCGGTGTTGCTGTGCGCGGCTTCCGCGAACGCTTCGACGGCGACGCGTTGACGCTGGACAAGTGGTTCACGTTGAACGCCACGCTGCCGGAACACGCGACCCTGGATCGGGTGCAGGCACTGCAAGCCGATCCTGCTTTCACGCTGGCCAATCCGAACCGCGTGCATGCACTGCTGGGTGCCTTCGCCCGCGGCAATCCAGTGGCGTTCCATCGGCCGGACGGTGCGGGCCACCGCTGGTTTGTGGGCAAGCTGGTCGAGATCGATGCACGCAATCCGCAACTGTCGGCTCGACTCGCCAAGGCGTTCGAGGGCTGGACGCGGCTGGAGCCGGGGCGCCGCACTTCGGCGGAAGCGGCGTTGCGTGAATTGCTGGCGCGCGGCCAACATTCGCTCGACCTGCGTGAAATCCTGATCCGGATGCTGGCCGCGGACGGAATGGACGGCTGAGCACCGCTTGCCCTGCAATCCTTCGTCCGGAAGCGTACGATCGGTTACAGCAATATCGCTGCTTGCGGAGGTGCGCCATGCGCGGAACTTCTCGTTCGGATGGTCGCCGTCTTGTGCCGATCATGCTGGCCGCAGGCGTGTTGGCGCTGGCCGGCTGCGCCACGGGCTATTCCTTCGTGCAACCCGCGACCGACGCGGGGGGTTACTACACCGGCGACGGAGCCTACCCCGCACCCGGTTACTACTACGCCGACAGCGTCGGCGCTTACGACCCGTACGGCGAGGGCTTCGGCTACGGCAGCCTTTACGGCTCGTCATTCACCTTCGGGCTGGGCTTGGGCAGCGTTTGCGGCTGGAGTTGCGGGGGCTACTACGGTGGCTGGCCCTGGTACTACGGCGGCGCCGGCTACTACGGGAGGCGGCACCATGGACACCACCATCACGGTGATCCCGTCGCTTCCAGCCCCTCGCCCCGCCCTTGGCTGCACCCGGACCATCCGCGTGTCCCGCCGTCCCACCTCGCAAGTGACGCGCCCCCGCCCATCGCGGTGCAGGCACGACCGATGGAGGGTCTCGCCAGCCGGCGAACGCTCGAATCGGCGTCGTTCGCGCCGCGAGGTGCCCGCAGAATAGGGCAACCGGCCGCCACCCCCGACCGGCCGGGGTACACCATGGCCCCGCGCCCTTCTGCCTTTGTCGACCGGCCGATTCGGACGGCCACGCCGCATGATTTCGCACGGCCTGCCGCACCGGCCGCGGCACCCACGCGCACGGCACCTCCGCCGGCCCGCAGCAGCCATGGGACTTCGGTCAAGATTCCTTGAGGCCTCATCTGGTTCGCATCGCCCGGGGCGCCCATAAAAACGGGGAGCACCGGAAGTGCTCCCCGTCGTTACCCCTGTCTTTCGGCGGATCAGCTCTGGCCGGCAGGCCGGCGATCACGCATCAAAGCTGGTGCGTTCCCGTTTCGACCGGCTGCAGCAGCCGCGCCGGGTTCGACTCGGAAGCCGTCTCGCGGATCTCCGCACGCAATTCCAATTCGGCCATGCGGATCAGCGCGTCATGATGCTTGTACACCGCTTCCCACTCTTCATTGGTCATTTCCACGAAGCTCATTTCTAAGTCCTCTGGTTGCTGAAGCCGCAAGCTCGACGCTTCAAGTGGCGTTCACATGCCGCCGCTGATACTCTTCGCCGAAAGGGGCAGTTGCGATGTGATTCGCCACTTCGGCACCCGATGTTTTTTCCAAATCTGGCGCCCGGAACTCGGTTACTCTGGATTCCCCCTGTTCCTGATGACCGCCGGGCGCCAGTTCCCTTCCGCACCGATCCGTGGTGCTCCCCGCCGATGCAAGACCGACCCCCTGTAGCCGGTCCCTGTCGCGTTGGCGACTGCATCGACGGGAGCGCAAAGTGTTGCTGCACGGCGCATGCCAATCCATCGGGATTGGCAGCGGAAATTTGCAAGAGATTGTGACGTTGTCAGGTAGGCGCCGGATTACGTGCGCCAAGCACGCGCGCGGTAACCTTTCGCAACAATCCGGCCGGGAATTGCAAACAGAAGTTCACAATCTCGCAGCGTTCATCGGCCGCGATCGCGCGTTGCGTCGAACCAGGTGACACGCCATGACCAGTTATGACGTTGTTGTTGCAGGCGGCGGGCGAGACGGCGCGCTTGCGATCTGCCGGGGGCAGATCGCGTGGTGCCGAGCGCCCGAGGCAGGACGCCGAGGGCCGGGGCACTTGACGAGAACAGAGTCTGCCCCGAACTTGATCCGGGGATGTTCGAGGCTGGTGACTGCGCGTGGCCGCCGGCCGTTGAATCACTCAAGCAACTGATCGCATGAATTCGTATGACGTGATTGTGGTGGGAGGCGGCCATGCCGGCACCGAAGCCGCGCTGGCCTCGGCGCGTTGCGGCGCACGCACGCTGCTACTCACGCACAACATCGAAACGATCGGCCAGATGAGTTGCAACCCCGCGATTGGCGGGATCGGCAAGGGTCATCTGGTGAAAGAGATCGACGCGCTGGGTGGCGCGATGGCGCACGCCGCCGACCTCGCCGGCATCCAGTGGCGCACGTTGAATGCATCCAAAGGCCCGGCGGTGCGCGCGACACGCTGCCAGGCCGATCGCGTGTTGTACAAGGCCGCGGTCCGCCGCACCGTCGAACGGCAACCCAATCTGGAAATCTTCCAGCAAGCCGTCGATGACCTTGTCATTGAATCCAGCCACGTCACCGGCGTCGTCACGCAAATGGGTTTGACGATCCGCGCACCGCGCGTGGTGTTGACGGTCGGCACCTTCCTCGCCGGCAAAATCCACATCGGTCTGGAAAATCACGCGGGCGGCCGCGCCGGCGATCCGCCCGCGACCACGCTCGCGAAGCGCCTGCGCGAATTGCCGCTGGGCGCCGATCGCCTCAAGACCGGCACGCCGCCGCGCATCGATGCGCGCACGCTGGATTACTCGGCCTTCCAGGAACAACCCGGCGACGATCCGCTGCCGGTGTTTTCGTACCTCGGTTCCCGCGATGAACATCCGCGCCAGGTGCCGTGCTGGATCACGCACACCAGCGAGCGCACACACGCGATCATCCGCGCGGGACTCGATCGATCGCCGCTCTATACAGGGAAGATCGAAGGCATCGGCCCGCGCTATTGCCCATCGATCGAAGACAAGGTGGTCCGCTTCGCCGACAAGGCTTCGCACCAGATCTTCATCGAGCCCGAAGGACTGGATGCGATCGAGATTTACCCGAACGGCATTTCGACATCATTGCCGTTCGACGTGCAGATCGAACTGGTGCATTCGATCCGCGGTTTCGAACGCGCGCACATCACGCGCCCGGGCTACGCGATCGAGTACGACTATTTCGATCCGCGCGGCCTGCAACCGTGGCTGGAAACGAAAGCCATCGCCGGTTTGTATTTCGCCGGCCAGATCAACGGCACCACGGGTTACGAGGAAGCGGCCGCGCAAGGTTTGATCGCCGGACTCAACGCCGCGCGCGCAACACGCGACGAACAACCATGGTGGCCACGCCGCGACGAGGCCTACACCGGGGTGCTGATCGACGACCTCACCACCAACGGCACCATCGAGCCGTACCGGATGTTCACCTCGCGCGCGGAATATCGGCTGCACCTGCGCGAAGACAACGCTGATCTGCGCCTGACCGAAACAGGTTTCGAGTTGGGCGTGGTACCGCAGCAACGCTTCGACGCGATGCGTGCGAAACGCGATGCGGTGGAGCGCGAAACCGCACGCCTCAAAGCGTTGTGGGCGACCCCTTCCAATGCACTCGGCGCAGCATTGCAGTCACAACGCGGCATCACGCTTGCGCGTGAAGCCAGCGCGTTGGATCTGCTGCGCCGGCCCGAACTCGATTACGCCGCATTGACCGGGACGGAAGGTTTCGGCCCGGCGGTCGAACGCGAAGACGTCGCCGCGCAAGTCGAAGTGCAGGTGAAGTACGCGGGTTATCTCGATCGCCAGCGCGGCGAAATCGAACGCCAGCTCCGCCACGAAAGCACGTCAATCCCGGACGGTTTCGACTACGATCACGTGCGCGGCTTGTCGGCAGAAGTTTCGGCGAAACTGAAACACGTGCGACCCGCCACGCTGGGGCAGGCGCGCCGCATCAGCGGCGTCACGCCCGCTGCGATTTCGCTGTTGCTGGTGCATTTGAAGCGGGACGAAGATCGCGCGGCGTGACGGTAATGCGGCCCGGCCGCACCGGCTTCTCTCCCCCCAACGGCTTCTTCGTCCGGGCAAGAGGACAACGGGTGACATGTCTACCGCCGCCGGAATATCGAGCTATGCGAACCACTGCACCTGCGGCTGTGGGGCTTCACGCCTGATATTTCTGCAGTCGTTTCCTGACTCTCGTAAGCTATCGCGCTGACGAAGCCAACCGGTTACCACATGGCACCCGACAACGACGCCGGCCCAGTGCAGGACATATCGCTGCGGCCACTCTCGCCAGTGGCTACCCGCTTGTGGGCAAGGGCGTGCAAGGAATGGGAGCAACAACAGTTTGAAGCCGCCGAGCAGTCACTAACCAACGTACTGGCGTTGGCGCCGGACAACATGGATGTTATCCGGATGTTGGCGGCTGCCGCTCAGCGTCGGGGCGACCACGTCAGGGCCATCGAGTGCTTCCGGCGAGCGCTTGCAATGTCGCCCAAAGATTTTGCTCTACGTGTTGGACTCGGTATTGCCTTGTATGAGCATGGTGAAGTCGATGAATCTCTAACCCACTTGAGGCGTGCTTGCGATCTCGCACCGGCGTCGTCTTCGGCATGGTTCAATCTCGGCAAGGCGCTCGAGAAGGAAGCACACACGGAAGAGGGGCTCGCGGCGTTCCGGCGCGCCCTCGATCTCGATCCTTCACATACCTCAGCCCGGCTGTCGCTGGCGCGTGCACAAGCGAGCTTGGGCCAAGTCGAAGCAGCGGTAGCGGAGTTTCGCGAAATACTGCGCCGTGACCCCGGCAATGCGGAAGCGTGGTTCGGGCTATCGAATCTCAATACGGTCCGCTTCAACTCAGCGGATACGGCGTATCTGCAGCGCGCCTTCGCGCGTGAAGATTTGAGCGCCGATGAACACGAGCTGCTTGGTTCTGCCTTCGCGAAGGCGTTGGAAAATCAGGGCAATTATGCGCAGGCTTTCGAGGTGTTCGGGCTCGTCAAGGCATCGCAACGCGAGCAGGTGAACGGCGACGCCGCGGGGGAGCGCGATCGCGTGGAAGCAATTCTGCGCACATTTGCGAAGGCAGCGCCGCCACCTCCGTTGGATGCGCGCCTGGGGCATGAAGTGATCCTGATCATCAGTCTCCCGCGCTCTGGATCGACCCTGGTTGAGCAGATCCTGGCGTCGCACCCGGATGTCGAAGGCGCAAACGAGATTAACGACTTGCGGGATGTGATCGATGCGGAAACGCGTCGCCGCGGATTGGCGTTCCCGTCTTGGGCGCTCGATGCGACCGCAGAGGATTGGCATCGACTCGGCACCGAATACCTCACGCGGACCGCCCGCTGGCGCAACATCAAACCACGGTTTACCGACAAGAACCTTTTGAATTGGTATCTGGTGGGCGCGGCAGCGATGATGTTGCCAGCAGCCCACGTGGTAATCGTGAGGCGCGATCCGGTGGAGACGTGCCTCGCTTGCTATCGTCAGTATTTCACCGGAATAGCCGGGTTCGCTTGCGACCTCGGCGACATGGCTGATTACTGCGCAAACTTCCTGCAGCTGACACGTTTTTGGTTGGACAAGTTCCCGACCCGCGTGTTCGATCTCCAATACGAGGCACTGGTGGCCGAGCCGGATGCCGTTATTCCTCGATTGCTCAGTTTCTGCGGTCTGCCGTTCGATCCTGCGTGTCTCGCGTTCCACAAGACGTCACGCGCCGTGCTGAGCGCGCCCAGTGCTGCACAGGTGCGCCAACCTTTGCGCCGCGATACCGCATGTAGCGCACTTTACGGGGACAAGCTTGACGACCTGCGTCAACATTTACGGGAACGAGGCGTACCGGTGGGTTGAGCGGGAACCGCAAACACCATCGTGGCAACAGCCCAAGCAGCTTCAACATTTTGGGGGCTGGGCGCCTTGACTGTCGGCGACGGCACCGCAGCCTCGATGGCAAGCCAGCCGTATTTGGACGAGGTTAACCCGCTAACTCGACCATTCTTCTGGACGCGCGATTTGGCGCGGCGCGCGGCGTCCGCCATACGCCGACGGATGGAAGAATTCAAACGCTTGTATTAGGCTTGGCGCGTCCGCCATTCGGCATCTGGAGATTCCCGGCCATGCTTCGCCTCCGTTATCTCGCCTGCGCCGTGGCGCTGGCACTTGCAAGTTCCGCCGCCTTCGCGCAATCCGTGCCGCCGGTGCAGGCACCGTCCCACGCGGGCCTGTTCGACCACATGGTTGTTTTCGGCGACAGCTTGAGCGACGACGGCAATCTGTCGCTGGCATTGCAGTTGCCGCAAATCGTGCGCTTCACCACCAACCCGGGCCAGACCGGCGTCGAGAATGTCGCCGATTTCTTCGGCATGCCGATGACGCCCGCGCTCGCGGGCGGCAGCGATTTCGCTTTCGGCGGCGCGGGCCTGGTGAACAACTCGCCCGGCACACCGTCGAGCGTGCCGGTTCTGCCGGCGCAGCTTGGCATGTACCTGCAGGCCACGGGCGGACAGGCTGATCCGAACACGTTGTACGCCGTCTGGGGCGGGGCCAACGACATCTTCTACGGGGCGACCTCGGCGGCCGCCGGTGCGACAGCGCAACAACTGATCCAGCAAACCATCCAGCAGATGGTGCAGCAGGCGATCACGGGCAACGTGATCCCGAACGATCCCACTGCCATCGCCGCATACACGGCACAGATCACGCCGGTCGTGACCCAGCAAGTGACGGCGCAGGTCGAAGCCGCCGCAGGCGTAACCTCGCTGATGACGCCGGACCAGGTGCAGGCCAATATCCAGCAGGCCGCCGCGACTGAGCTGGGCATGATCGACCAGTTGGGCAAGGCGGGCGCGCGCTACGTGATGGTGTTCAACCTGCCCAACATCGGCGCAACGCCGGAGGCGATGGCGCAGGGCGCCACGGCCTCCGCACAATTGACCGGCCTGACGCTGACCTTCAACAACACGCTCAATACG
>Ga0207707_10000173_pt1 | contig 67122 bp, 61 predicted proteins | sample KBSC83BmetaG_FD_184336 | JGI IMG/M metagenome (GOLD analysis project Ga0207707, IMG submission 184336) | Corn rhizosphere microbial communities from Kellogg Biological Station, Michigan, USA - KBS C8-3B metaG (SPAdes) (version 2) | ecosystem: Host-associated > Plants > Roots > Rhizosphere ... | reverse complement strand
CCGTCGCACAATCCGCCGGAAGATGGCGGCTACAAATATAATCCGCCGCATGGCGGACCCGCCGATACCGACGTCACCGGAAAGGTCGAGAAGCAGGCAAACCGCTACATGGAGGAGAGCCTGAAGGGCGTCGCGCGGATGAGTTATGAGCGCGCGCGGAAGTCGCCGAGCGTCCACCCCCACGACTATATCGGTCCCTATGTCGCCGATCTCGGCAATGTCGTGGACATGGACCTGATCAAGTCCGCCGGTGTCAGGATCGGCATCGATCCCCTGGGCGGCGCGGCCGTGCATTACTGGCAGCCGATCATCGAGCGCTACGGGGTCAAGGCGACGATCGTCAACGATCTGGTCGATCCGACCTTCCGCTTCATGACCGCGGACTGGGACGGCAAGATCCGCATGGACTGCTCGTCGCCTTATGCGATGGCGAGCCTGATCCGGATGCGCGACAAATTCGACGTCGCCTTTGCCAACGATACCGATGCCGACCGCCACGGCATCGTGACGCGCTCGAACGGCTTGATGAATCCCAATCATTTCCTGGCCACTGCGATCGCCTATCTGTTCGGGCATCGCGGGCAATGGAGCAAGGATGCGGCGATCGGCAAGACCGTCGTCTCCTCTTCCATCATCGATCGTGTTGCGCGAAAGCTGAACCGCAAGCTCGTGGAGACGCCCGTCGGCTTCAAATGGTTCGTCGAGGGGCTCGGCAACGGCTCGTTTGGTTTTGCGGGCGAGGAAAGTGCCGGCGCCTCGTTCCTGAAAAAGGACGGCTCGGTCTGGACCACGGACAAGGACGGAATCATCCTGGGGCTCGTCGCCGCCGAGATCATGGCCAGGACCGGCCGCGACCCCAGCCAGTTCTTTGCGGAGCTGACGGCCGAGCTCGGTATTCCCTTCTATGAGAGGATCGACGTGCCCGCGACCGCCGCCTTGAAGAACGCGTTGAAATCGGCCACGCCGGAGCGGCTCAACATGAAGGAACTGGCCGGCGATCCCGTCAAGGCGATGCGCACCACCGCACCGGGCAACAACCAGTCCTTCGGCGGCATCAAGGTCGAGACCGAGATGGGCTGGTTTGCCGCAAGGCCCTCGGGCACCGAGGACGTCTGCAAGATCTATGCGGAAAGTTTCCGGGATGCCGCGCACCTGAAGACGATCCAGAGCGACGCGCAGGCCGCCATGGCACGGTTACTCTGAGGCGAGGAGCCAGCGCATGATCCGAAAAAGTGTGTGGCGGTTTTTTCGAAAAGATTATGCGCAAATAAGAGTCTAGAAAGCGCGCTGCCGGATACGGCTGACGGCAGACGAGACGTCGGTCCAGGCCGGCTTGTCCGGCGCGAATTGCTTGCGCAGGAAATACGCGAGCTCGGAGATCTGCGCGTCGCTCATGCTGTCCTTGAAGGCGGGCATGTAGCCGAGGTCGCTGGAGGCGGGTTTTGCGATGCCGTGCAGGATTACCTGGATCAGATTGTCGGGCTGGCTGCTGTGCAGGTTGCTGTTCAGCGCCAGCGACGGCCGGCTGCCGAATAGCGGCAGGCCGCCGACTTCATGGCAGACCGCGCAGGCGCCCTGGTAGAGCCGCGCGCCGGCGCTTGGTGCGTAAGTGACCTTCGTCGCCGTTTCAAGTTGCGCGGCGCGTGCCTGCTGTGCCGGCTTGTCGATCGCTCCGTCATTGAACGAAGCAAGATAAAGTGCCATCGCGCGGATATCGTCATCCGGCAGCGCCGTCAATTCCTTCACGACAGGAGCCATCGGGCCCGCGGCGACGCCATGGAACCGGGATTCGCCGCTCCGCAGATAGGCAAAGAGCTCGTCCTCGCTCCAGGGGATCGGTGCCTGCGAGAGCGAGGTCAGCGCGGGCGCTTCCCAGCCTTCCGCAAAACCGCCCGCGAGATATCGGCTCCGTTGCTCCGCGCCGAGCGCGTTACGCGGCGAATGGCAGGCGCTGCAATGGCCGAGGCCTTCGATGAGATAGGCCCCGCGATTCCAGGCCTCGGACTTCGTCGGGTTCGGCTTGAACGGCTCGGCCTGGTGAAATAGCGCGTTCCATCCGGCCATCAGCGGGCGCAGGTTGAACGGAAAGCGCAACCCGTTTTTCGGTATGTCCGCGCGCACCGGCGCCTGCGCCATCAGGTAGGCGTAGAGCGCCTGCAAATCGGCATCGCTGGCTTTCGCGAAATGCGGATAGGGAAACGCCGGATAGAGGTGTCTGCCGTCGCGGTGAATGCCTTCGCGCATCGCGCGTTCGAAGGCGGGGTAAGACCACGCGCCGATGCCGGTCGCTTCATCCGGCGTGATGTTGGTGCTGACAATGATTCCGAACGGCGTCTCGAGCGGCCGGCCGCCGGCATTGACGATACCATTCACAGATGTGTGGCACTCCGCGCAGGCGCCGAGCGCGGCAAGTTGCTGGCCGCGAGCGACGGTCGCCGCGGAATAGACCGACGCGTCGGGCCGCGCGATCGGTGCGATCGCCCGCCACGGCAGGATGGCTGCGCCAACGCCGACGACGGCCGCACAGAGCGCAGCAGCACCCGCAAACATGCCGCGCCGTGCTGCAAAGGGATTTGACCATTTGTCATGCGGTTGCGCTGGTGCCGGCTGCGGTGCAGGCAACGCCTCGGGGACAACTTGTCCTTCGCGCAAGCCTCTCAAGATGCGCTCCGGTGTGAACGGCGGCTCGCGGAACCGGACGCCGGTTGCGTCATAGATCGCATTGGCAATCGCAGCCGCGCTCGGCACCGACGCGGACTCGCCGACGCCGAGCGGCGGCTGATCCTGCCGCGGCAGCATCAGCACGTCGATCCTGGGCACCTCGGGGAATTTGATGATGGGGTAGGCGCCCCATTCGCGCGTCGTCACCGACGTACGGTCGAAGGACACTTGCTCCATCAGCGCGCGGCTGGTCGATTGCACGACATTGCCGTGGATCTGGTGCCGGACACCGTCCGGATTGATCATCAGTCCGGAATCCTGGCCCGCCACCACGCGCGTCACGCTGACATCGCCGGTCGCCTTGTTGACCGCGACATCGGCGATCCAGGCCGACCACGCCGCGCCATAGCCCGGAAACTGGCTATGCACATAGAGCGCGTAGGCGAAGCCGCGGCCGCGCACGATATCGCCTTCGGCAATCTTCTCCTCGCGCACCGGCCGCGATTGCCAGCCGGCGCGCTCGGCCACCGCATGGACGAGATCGCTCGCGCGCTGGTCCTTCAGGTAACGCAGCCGGTACTCGATCGGATCGACACTGGCCTCATCGGCGCATTCATCGATCCAGGATTCATGCGCGAACGAATTCGGCAGCGCCGAGACGCCGCGAAACCACGAGGCGCGAACGATCGGCGGCATGTCATGCGCAATCGCGCGCATCTGCTCGTAATCATAGGGCGGAATGGCGGTGCGGTCGCCCATCTCGAACACCAGCGGCTCCGGCGCGACGCGTCCGGTGAGCAGCAGCGCCAGTGTTGGCGCGCCATTGGAAGGATAGCGCGTGGCGAAATCGTAGGCGGCGACGTTGCCATCCGCGTCCAATCCGCCATTGACGTCGATCAGTTGCGCGGTGCCCTTCGGCTCCCAGGCGTGCTCCTGTTCACGCGTCAATTGCACGCGTACGGGACGGCCGACCGCGCGAGACAGCAGCAGCGCGTCCGCGGTGACGTCGTCGGCGCAATTGCGGCCGTAGCAGCCCGCAGCTTCCAGCCGGATCACATTGATGTCGCCCTCGGGCCGTTCGATCAGTTTTGCAAGATCGGCGCGGAGCCAATGCGGATTTTGGGTGCCAGACCAGACCCTGATCCTGTCATTGCCAAACTCCGCCACCGCGCAGGATGGGCCGATCGAGGCATGCATCTGGTAGGGCCAGATATAAGTCCGCTTCATCGGCTTCGCGGCAGCAGCGATCGCTGCATCGACGCCGCCTGTGTCCTTCAGCATCCGCGGCGTCGAAGGATTGGCGCGCAGCGCGGTGTCGATATCGACGAGATCGGGCAGGGTGGGCGTGGGCTTCCAGTCCACCTTCAGGAGCGCGGCCGCCTTGATCGCGTTCTCCTCGCGCTCGGCGACGACACCGATGAAATCGCCGATCTGAACCACATCGACGAGACCGGGAACATCGCGCACCGACGAACGGTCGACCGAGATCAGGCTGGTCCCGACGAACGGCCCGGCATCGACGCCGGCATAGGGCGGACGGACGACGCGGCCGTGCAGCATGCCGGGCACGCGGACGTCATGCACGTAGGTGAGTTCACCCGTGGCCTTTGCCGGAAGGTCGACGCGCGGTACCGACCGGCCGACGATTGAATAGTCGCCGGCTGCCTTTAGCGGAACATCGTTCGCCAGCTCGAGGCGAAACTCCTCGCCCGCGATCAGTTCGCCATAGGAGACGCTGCGATTGTCCTTGCCGCGCACCAGGCCGTCTTCGATCGAAAGATCCTCGGCCCGCAGCTCCAATCGTTGTGCCGCGCGCGAGACCAGGAATTGCCGCGCCTGCGCCGCTGCCTTCCGCAGCGGAACGGCGGTGATCTGGATGGTCTCGCTGGCGATGGTCGGTCCCTGGTTCGGGACTTCGGTCGTATCGCCGAGCACGACCACGACGCGCGCAAAGGACACATCAAGCTCTTCGGCGACGATCTGCCCGAGCGCGGTGCGGATGCCGGTGCCGAGATCGACATGGCCGTTATAGGCGTTGACGTTGCCGTCGGCGGTGATCCTGATGAAAGTCTCGTCCCTGCCTGCCGCGGCGTCGCGGCGAACGACGGTCAGAATGCCCGAAGCCGCCATCAGTCACGCGCTCCGATCGCGTGGCCTGCGGCCCGCATCGCTGCGCGCATGATCTCGACATGCGCGCCGCAGCGGCAGAGATTGTAGCGCAGCGCTTCGAGGATTTCACCTTCGGTCGGGTGAGGCGTACGGTTCAGCAGCGCCTTGGTCGTCATGATCATGCCGTTGAGGCAATAGCCGCATTGCGCGGCCTGCTCCCGGATGAAGGCCTCCTGCACGGGATCGGGACGATCACGCGAGCCGAGGCCTTCGAGCGTCATGATGTCGCGGCCGACGCACCCCTCGATCGGGATCACGCAGGAGCGCGCCGCTATCCCGTCGATCAGCACGGTGCAGGTTCCGCATTCGCCGAGCCCGCAGCCATATTTCGGTCCGTTCAGGGCGAGATCGTTGCGCAGCACGTAAAGCAGCGCGGTATCGGGAGCCGCCTCGACATCGCAGCTCTTGCCGTTGACGGTCAGTCGGATCGTCGCTTGCGTCATCTCGTGCCCGAATGCGCTTCCGCAATTTCGCTTCGGAACAGTACCGTTTGTATACAAACGTGCAAGCGGCGCGCCTTTTGCGGTGCAAACGCCTGCCTGCCTTTCGAACACGGGTCGTAGGCAAATGAGCGATTATGCGGCACCGGGCTTTTTTCGGCGGCGCCGCCGCTTGACAGCTTCCGGCTTCACGCGCAACATCGTTCGTATACGAACAATTGGTCCGGCCGGCCGACGCTGTGCTGCCGGAGAACAGGCTGTTCATGTCGACTGAAGCGACGGCTGCGGCCATCGGCGACAAGATCCGCTGCGATGCCTGTCCGGTGATGTGCTACATCAAGCCGGGCGCGGTGGGCGCCTGCGACCGCTATGCCAATCACGACGGCCAGCTCGTGCGCGTCGATCCGCACGTCGTGCTGGAGCGCACGGTCGAGCATGGCGGGCGGCTGGTGCCGTTCCAGGCCGGCGGCGACTGGGACGGCAAGATCGTCCAGCAGCCCGATATTTTCGTCACCGCGATCGGCGCCGGCACGACCTATCCCGACTACAAGCCCGCGCCCTTCATCGTCTCCTCCGAGATTGACGGCGTCGACATGGTCACGGTCGTGACCGAGGGCATCTTCTCCTACTGCGGCGTCAAGGTGAAGATCGACACCGACCGTTATCTCGGACCCGAGACCGCGGCCGTGCGCGCGGAAGGCGAGACCGTCGGCCATGTCACGACCAGCGAATATGGTTCGCAGATGCTCTCGCTCGGCGGCGTGCATCATCTGACCGGTGGATCGAAGAAAGAAGGCCGCGTCACCTGCGACACGCTGATGGACCTCTCCAACTGCAAGCCGGTCGAGCTCACCGTTGATGGTGGTGCCACCGTGGTGGTGCAGGCCGGAAAGCCGCCGATCGTCAACGGCGTGCCCGAGGAGCGCATGCGGGTCGGCTGCGGCTCGGCGACCATCGGCATGTTCGCCAAGCAGTGGCACGGCAAGGTCGACGAGGTCGTCGTGGTCGACGATCACATCACCGGCGTGCTCAGCGAGCATCAGGCCGGAAAGCTGCTCGACATTGCCGATACCGGCATCAAGATGAAGGGACGGCGTTCGACGCCGGGCCGGTATTTCCAGGTCGCCGAGCCCGGCACGGGGTGGGGCGGTACGAAAATCTCCGACCCGCTGTCGGTGCTGGGGCCGTTCGACAGGAAGGAGGCGCGCGCGGGCCTCACCATGCTGATGGTGTCGACCACCGGCGAGCATTCCGCCTATTACGTGCTCGATGAGGCGTTGCGGCCGATCGAGAAGGACATGCCGCTCGATCTGAAACTCTCGGTGGAGCGTATCCAGGAGAATTGCGAGCCGGCGCTGTGCACCGTCTTGTTCATGGGCGGCGCCGGCGGTTCGCTGCGCGCGGGCGTCACCGACAATCCGGTGCGGCTGACGCGCTCGGTAAAGGATGCGCTGACCCGGGTCACGAGCGGCGGCGCGCCGGTCTACGTCTGGCCGGGCGGCGGCATCACCTTCATGGTCGATGTCACGCAGATGCCGGCCGGCGCCTTCGGCTACGTGCCGACGCCGGCGCTGGTGGCGCCGATCGAGTTCACGATGCGACTGTCGGACTATGCCGCGCTCGGCGGCCACATGGATTATGTCCGGCCGCTGTCCTCGCTGCGCGACTCCGCGGAAATCCGCCCCATGCTCATCCCCGGACGGCGCGCATGAAGCGGCTACCGCAGATCGCACTTCTTCGCGACGGCAGGCGGCTGCATCTGCAGGACGGTCCGATCGATCTGATTGTGGAGGCGAAAGGCGGCGAGTGCGACGTGCGCGCGGCTTATGATGCGGCAGCGGAGCGTTTCACCGGACTGCTCGACGAGCTCTGTGAAGAGCTCGTTGAGTTGCGCAAGCCCGCCGATCCCGCGCAATGCGCGTTGAATGGCGCGGTCGCGCGCCGCATGCATGCGGCAGTTGCGCCTTTTGCCGCGGACTGCTTCATCACGCCGATGGCTGCGGTCGCGGGCAGCGTGGCCGAGGAGATCCTTGGTGCGATTCTGGCGGCGGCGCGGCTCGATCGCGCCTATGTCAATAATGGCGGCGACATCGCACTGCATCTGACCCAGGACGAGGAGTTCACGGTCGGCCTGATGGATCGGCCTGATCGCCAGGGCCTGATGTGCACGATGAGCATCAGCGCCGATGATCCCATTCGGGGCATTGCGACCAGTGGCCGCCACGGCCGCAGTTTCTCGCTCGGCATTGCCGATGCCGTGACAGTGCTGGCGATGACCGCGTCCCAGGCCGACGCGGCCGCGACCATCATCGCCAATGCCGTCGATCTGCCCGGCCATCCCGCCATCGTCCGCCTGCCGGCGAACGAACTGCAGCCGGACAGCGATCTCGGGGCACGGCTTGTCACCCGCGAGGTCGGCGCCTTGTCCGAAAGTGAAATTGAGCAGGCGCTGGAAGTAGGTGCAGACTGTGCCCGCCGCCTGCTGGCGGCCGGATTGATCGAAGGCGCGGCGTTGCGGCTCAAGGGCGAGATGCTCCTCGTGGGGGCAGGCACAGCCGGATCGCAGGCGCTTCACGAACGCCGGCTGGAACACGTCATGCAGGCTTGACCGGGAAGACTGAGATGAGCGCCATCATTCGCAAGATCGTCACCGTGGTGGAAGAAACCCATATCGAGATGGGGAAATCGATCGCGCCACCGACACGCCGCGCGGCGGCGATCGCCGTCATCGAAAATCCCTTTGCCGGCCGCTATGTCGAGGACCTGTCGCCGCTGATCGCGATCGGCGAGGAGCTCGGCGAGTTGCTCTCGAAGAAGGCCGTTGCCGCACTCGGCATCGACGGCACAAAGGCGCACAGTTACGGCAAGGCGGCCGCCGTCGGCGAGAACGGTGAGCTGGAGCATGCGGCCGCGATCCTGCATCCGAAGATGGGTGCGCCGGTGCGAAAGGTATTGAGCAAGGGCGCGGCGCTGATCCCGTCGTCGAAGAAGCGCTCTGGTCCCGGCACCACGCTCGACATTCCGCTCGGGCACAAGGACGCCGCCTTTGTGCGCAGCCATTTCGACGGCATGGAAGTGCAGATCAACGACGCGCCGCGCGCCAACGAGATCATGGTCGCGGTCGCCGTCACCGACTCTGGCCGGCCGCTGCCGCGGGTCGGCGGGCTCACGGTCGCCGAGGTCAAGGGCGAGGACGGATTGCGTTAGAGCATGATCCGGAAAAGTGGGAACCGGTTCTCCGAAAAGATCATGCTCAAAATATAGAGCTTTAACAGTGGAGGTTGAGGGATGCGACGACGACATTTTCTGGGAGCTGGTCTTGCGATCGTGGTGGCCGGCATGGCGAACGGCGCCATGGCGCAGGGCGAGATCAAGATCGGCGAGATCAACAGCTATTCGTTGCTGCCCGCCTTCACCGACCCCTATCGCAAAGGCTGGCAGCTCGCGGTCGAGGAGATCAATGCGGCCGGCGGCATCGGCGGCAAGAAGCTCGTCGTCATCTCCAAGGATGACGGCGGCAAGCCGGCGGATGCGCAGACCGCGGCCAACGAGCTGGTGTCGAGCGAGAACGTCGCGATGCTGGCCGGCACGTTCCTGTCCAATATCGGTCTCGCCGTCAGCGACTTCGCCAATCAGAAGAAGGTCTTCTTCCTGGCGGCGGAGCCGTTGACCGATGCCATCACCTGGTCGAAGGGCAACCGCTACACGTTCCGCCTGCGCCCTTCCAACTACATGCAAGCGGCGATGCTGGTCGAGGAGGCCGCAAAGCTGCCGGCGAAGCGCTGGGCCACGATCGCGCCGAACTACGAATACGGCCAGTCGGCAGTCGCCGTGTTCAAGAAGCTGATGTCGGAGAAGCGTCCGGACATCCAGTGGGTCGACGAGCAATGGCCGCCGCAAGGCAAGATCGATGCGGGCCCGGTGGTGCAGGCGACTGCCGCCGCCAATCCCGAGGCGATCCTCAACGTGACCTTCGGTGCCGATCTCGTGAAGCTCGTGCGCGAGGGCAACACCCGAGGTCTGTTCAAGGACCGCAAGGTGGTGAGCTTCCTCACCGGCGAGCCCGAATATCTCGATCCTCTGAAGGACGAGACGCCCGAGGGCTGGATCGTCACCGGCTATCCCTGGTACTCGATCAAGACGCCCGAGCACGACGCGTTCCTCAAGGCCTATCAGGCCAAGTACAACGACTATCCGCGGCTCGGCTCGATCGTCGGATACCAGACAATCAAGTCGGCGGCGGCGATTTTGGCGAAGGCCAACTCGACCGATCCGGAGAAGCTGATCGCGGCAGCGGAGGGCCTGACCGTGCCGTCGCCGTTCGGCGAGATCACCTTCCGCAAGATCGATCACCAGTCGACGCTGGGCGCCTTCACCGGCAAGACCGCGCTGAAGGACGGCAAGGGCATCATGGTCGATACCGCGTATCGCAAGGGTGCGGATTATCTGCCCAGCGACGCCGAAGTCGAAAAGATGCGCCCGAAGGAGTGAGGCGCAGAGACCGAGGCGGTGCGTAGGATGGGTTAGCCGAAGGCGTAACCCACCATGTCACGGCAAGAAAAGGAGGTGGGTTACGCTTCGCTAACCCACCCTACGAAACGGATCGCCGATGGCCTTCTATATCGTCCAGTTCCTGACCGGCCTTGCCAGCGCGGCGTCGCTGTTTCTGGTCGCGTCAGGCTTGTCGATCATTTTTGGGGTGACGAGGATCGTCAATTTCGCCCACGGCGCCTTCTATATGCTCGGTGCCTACATCGCCTTCACGCTGACCGAGCGTTTTTCCGGCGCGCTCGGGTTCTGGGGCGGCATCGTTGCCGCGGCGTTGGCGGTCGCGGTCATCGGCGTGATCGTCGAGATGATCCTGCTGCGGCGGATCTATCATTCGCCGGAACTGTTCCAGTTGCTCGCGACCTTCGGCCTGACGCTGATGGTCGAAGACCTTGTGGTGCTGATCTGGGGGCCGAGCGATCTGCTCGGCCGCCGCGCGCCAGGATTCAAGGGTGCCGTCGACTTCTTTGGCCAGAACGTCCCGAGCTATGACCTGTTCCTGATCGGGCTTGGTCCCTTGGTGCTTGGCATTCTCTGGCTGTTGTTCCAGCGCACGCGCTGGGGCGTGCTGGTGCGCGCCGCCACGCAGGACCGCGACATGGTGGCGGCACTCGGCGTCAATCAGAAATGGCTGTTCACCTCCGTGTTCGCGCTCGGTGTCTTTCTTGCAGCGCTCGGCGGCGCACTGCAGATTCCGCGGGATGCCGTCAACCACGCCATGGATCTGCGCATCATCGTCGATGTCTTCGTCGTCGTCGTGATCGGCGGCCTCGGCAGCATCATCGGCGCCTTTGTCGCGGCCGTCCTCGTCTCCGAACTCAATGCCTTCGGCATCCTGATCTTCCCGAAGATCTCCATCATCCTGGTGTTCCTGGTGATGGCCGCGGTCTTGATCGTTCGTCCCTGGGGCCTGTTCGGCAAGCAGGAGGCGGCGGCGCGGCGCTCGCCGGGCCTGACCGTCAATCCGTGGCGGCCGCTGTCGTCGGGTGAGCGGCTTGCGGCACTGGCCGCGATCGTCGCCGCCGCGGCGCTGCCGCTGTTTGCCGGCAATTACGCGCTCACTGTCGGCTCCGAAATCGCGATCTTCGTGATCTTCGCCGCCAGTCTGCATTTCCTGATGTCGGTCGGCGGGCTCGCCTCGTTCGGTCATGCCGCTTATTTCGGCCTCGGCGCCTACGGCATCGCCTTCCTCGCCAAGATGGCGGGGCTGCCGATGATCGTCTGCCTTCTGCTTGGGCCGCTGCTTGGTCTTGTCGGCGCGGCCGTGTTCGGCTTCTTCGCCGTGCAGCTTTCCGGCGTCTATTTCGCCATGTTGACGCTCGCCTTTGCGCAGATCGTCTGGTCGATCGCGTTCCAGTGGGTGGAGGTGACCGGCGGCGACAACGGCATTCTCGGCGTCTGGCCGGAAAAATGGGCGGGAAGCCCGTCGCATTTCTATTGGTTGTCGCTCGGTGTTGCCGCGCTGATGGTCGCGGCGCTGCGCATGGCGATCTTCTCGCCCTTCGGCTTCGCGCTACGCGCCACCCGCGATTCCTCGCTGCGCGGGGAGGCGATCGGCATCAATGGCAAGCGTATTCAGTGGACCGCGTTCGTCATCGCGGGAATGGTGGCGGGCGTCGGCGGCGCGCTGTTCGCCTATCTCAAGGGCAGCGTATTTCCCGACAATGTCGGCATCTCGCTCTCGGTCGATGCGCTGGTGATGGTGCTGCTCGGCGGCGTCGAGACCATTTCGGGCGCCGTGGTCGGCGCGGTCGTCTACAAGGCGCTCAACATCTGGCTGGTGAGCCAGACCGACTGGTCGAAACTCGTGCTCGGCGGCTTCATCGTACTGATCGTCGTTGCGTTCCCCAAGGGGATTGTCGGGGTGATCGAAACGGTTCGTCTCCGCTTTCGCCGCGCGTCTCCGCAACCGGCGGTCCTCGCCTCGCGCATCGAGTCCGCCGAATGAGCAACGCATCCATCCTCCTGTCCGTGGAAGGCCTGACCAAATCCTATGGCGGCGTTCATGCCGTGCGCGGCGTGTCCTTTGCGCTGAAGGCGGGCGAGATCCTGGCGCTCATCGGTCCAAACGGCGCCGGCAAGAGCACCTGCTTCGACATGTTGAACGGCCAGAAGATCCCCGACAGCGGCCGGATCACGCTGCTCGGTGAGGACACCACGGGCCGCGTGCCGCGTGAGATCTGGCGGCTAGGCGTTGGGCGCACCTTCCAGATCACCGCGACATTCCCGACCATGACCGTGCGCGAGAACGTGCAGGTCGCGCTGGTGTCGCATCATGGGCAGCTCTTCAATCTCTGGTCATCGACGCCAAAGCTGGCGCGCGAGGAAGCCGGCCGCCTGCTCGAACTGGTCGGCATGAGCGGCTATGCCGATCGCCCCTGCGGTGAGCTCGCCTATGGCGATCTGAAGCGGCTGGAACTCGCAGTCGCGCTTGCCAACCAGCCAAGACTTTTGCTGATGGACGAGCCGACCGCCGGCATGGCCCCGCGCGAGCGCATCGAGTTGATGCGGCTCACCGCGCGGATCGCGCGCGAGCAATCGATCGGCGTGCTCTTCACCGAGCACGACATGGACGTGGTGTTCGAGCATGCCGACCGTATCCTGGTGCTCAATCGGGGCAGCCTGATCGCCGAGGGAACACCTGCGGATGTCCGCGGCAACAGGGAAGTGCGCGCGGTCTATCTTGGCGAGGGCCTGGTCTATGACGCCCGCCATCGCGAAGGGACGTCGGCATGAAGCTCGGCGTCGAAAACCTCAACAGCCACTATGGGCCTGCGCATATCCTGTTCGACATCGCGCTCGAGGTCGGCGAAGGCGAGGTCGTGGCGCTGCTCGGCCGCAACGGCGCCGGCAAGTCGACGACGTTCCGCTCGATCGTGGGTCTCGTCGAGCAACGCAGCGGCCGTATCATGTTCGAGGGCAGGGATGTCTCGCGCGCGCCGACGCACGAGATCGTGCGTTCGGGCCTTGGTTATGTGCCGGAGGAGCGACGGATCTTCACCGATCTGACGGTGGAAGAGAATCTGGAAGTCGGCCGCCAGCCGAAACGGTCAAATGCGCCGCAATGGACGCAGGACAGGCTGTTCGCGCTATTTCCCAATCTTGCCGAGATGCGCAATCGGCCGGGCGGTCGCATGAGCGGCGGCGAGCAGCAGATGCTGACCATTGCGCGCACGCTGATGGGCAATCCGTCGCTGGTGCTGCTCGACGAACCGTCGGAAGGCCTGTCGCCAAAGATCGTCGAGCAGATGGTCGACGCCATCCTGACCATGAAGAAGGAAGGCGTCAGCATCGTCGTCTCCGAGCAGAATCTGCACTTCGCGAAATTGATCTCCGATCGCGCCTATATCATCGAGCGCGGACGGATCTGCTTCGGCGGCACGATGGCGGAACTGGATGCGCGTCCGGACATCAGCGACGCGCATCTGTCGCTATAGAAGAGACGAGGGGACGGAAATGGGCAGGAGCGCCACGCTGAAGAAGAGCGCAAGACCGTCGAAGCCAGGCTATATCCTGGACGAGCAGATCGGCTTCATCCTGCGCCAGGTCTGGCAGCGCCACGCCGCGATTTTTTCGCGCGATATCGGCATCAACCTGACGCCGACGCAATGGGCGGCGCTGGCAAAACTCAACGAGACCGGGCCGTGCTCGCAAAACCAGCTCGGCCGGCTGACCGCAATGGATGTCGCGACCATCAAGGGCGTGATCGACCGCCTCTCCGCACGCGGCCTGACCGAGACTTCGCCTGACCCAGAGGACGGACGCCGCCTTCTGGTCAGTCTCACGCGCGCCGGCGCGCAGCTGGCGGAAAAGTCGGCCGCGAATGCGCTCGCGATCTCGAAGGAAACGCTGGCGCCGCTCGAGCCGAAGGAGCGCGAGACGCTGTTCGCGCTGCTCAATAAATTGCGTTGATCCGGCGCGAGGCGTCATCCTTCGTCATTGCGAGCCAACGGGTCGCGCGAACGCGCGCCCGATGACAGGCTCCGCGAAGCAATCCATCTCTCGGCTTGCTGCGACATGGATTGCTTCGTCGCTTCGCTCCTCGCAATGACGGCGCTGGATTACCGCCCCACGACTTCCGCCACCTTCTCCGCGGGCGGGGTATTGCGGCTGCGCTGCGTCCGCACGATGCCGTCGATGATGGTCATGCTGACGCCGGGCAGGTCGCCGAGCTGCACGCTGTGCAGGAGGTTCTTGCCCGGCGAATGCTGCGCCTTGTCCATGATGACGAAGTCGGCCGAGCGGCCGATCTCGATCAGGCCGCAGTCGAGTTCGCGCATCCGCGCCGTGTTTCCGGTCGCGAGGCAGAAGGCGAGCTCGGCCGGCAGGTCGCCGAGTGAGGACAGCATCGAGACCATGCGCAAGATGCCGAGCGGCTGCACGCCGGAGCCGGCGGGCGCGTCGGTGCCGAGGATGACGCGGGCAAGATCGCCCATCTCCCGCGCGGTGCGCAGCGTGTACAGCGCCGAGCGCTCGTTGCCGTTGTGAACCAGCTCGAGCCCGCGCTTGCAGCCCTCGCAGATGCACCGGATCTGGTCGTCGGGCAGCGCGGTGTGGCCGCCATTGATGTGGCCGACCACGTCGGTGTCGGCCTCTAACACCACGTCCTTGTCGATCAGCCCGGAGCCGGGGATCGACGGTCCGCCGGTATGGATGGTGCTCTGGATGCCGTATTTGCGCGCCCAGCCGACCATCTTGCGTGCTGTGGGGCCGTCCTTGACGCCGCCAAGGCCGACTTCGCCGAGCAGCTTGACGCCGGCGGCGGCCATTTCCTTGAAATCATCCTCGACCATCTCGCATTCGATCACGGGCGCACCGGCGTGCACCTTCACGCCGCCCGGACGCAACGTCCAGAACGCGCGCTGCGCGAAGATCGCCATCGCCTTGAGCCCGACGACGTCGCGCGGACGGCCTGGCATATGCACCTCGCCGGCGGAGATCATGCTGGTGACGCCGCCATGGAGATAGCTGTCGATCCAGTTGATCTGGTTCTGCCGCGGCGTCCAGTCGCCGGCGACGGGATGGACATGGCTGTCGATCAGGCCGGGCGCCACCGTCGTGCCGTGCGCGTCGACGATCGTGGTCGCTCCCTCGGTGTTGACGTCCCTGGCGCGGCCGATGCCTGTTACCTTGCCGTTCTCGGCGACGATGGTGTCGGCATCCAGGATGGGCTTCTCCAGGGCGCCGGAGAGCAACAGGCCGATGTTGCGGATCACGAGCTTGCTCGGCCCGGTGGCCTGGGGTGCGTCATGCGCCATGGGAAGTTCCCTTCTGTTGAAATTGCAGGGGAATTTGAGCCCGGCTTGACCTCTGGATCAAGCTGGATTATTCATTTGTATACGAACGATCGTATACTAACAAATGAGCCGGATAGCGATGAGCAATTTCAACCAGGAAAGCGTCTTGAGCGTCCATCATTGGACCGACACGCTGTTCTCCTTCACCACCACCCGCGATCCCTCGTTCCGCTTCCGCAACGGCGAGTTCACCATGATCGGGCTCAAGGTCGGCGAGCGTCCGCTGCTTCGCGCCTACAGCGTCGCCAGCGCCAATTACGAGGACCGGCTCGAATTCTTCTCGATCAAGGTGCCGGATGGCCCGCTGACCTCGCGGCTGCAGCACCTGAAGGAGGGCGACGAGATCGTGGTCAGCCGCAAGGCGACCGGCACGCTCGTGATCGACAACCTCGAGGACGGCCGCAACCTCTATCTCGTCGGCACAGGCACGGGGCTCGCGCCGTTCCTTTCCGTGATCAAGGACCCCGAAACCTACGACCGCTTCGAGAAGGTCGTGCTGCTGCATGGTTGCCGCCATGTCAGGGAATTGGCCTATGGCGAAATGATCACCGAGCGGCTGCCGAACGACGAGCTGATCGGCGAACTGGTGCGCGAGCAGTTGATCTATTACCCGACCGTGACCCGCGATCCTTTCCGCAACCGCGGCCGCATCACCGACCTCATCACCTCGGGCAAGCTGTTCGCCGACATCGGCCTGCCGGCGATCGAGCCGGCGCATGACCGCGTCATGATCTGCGGCAGCCCGGCGTTGGTAGCGGATACCCGCGCGCTTTTGAACGCGAAGGGTTTTGTCGAAGGCAATCACGGCGAGCCCGCGCAGTTCGTGGTCGAGAAGGCGTTCGCCGAGCGCTAGCGCATGATCCGGAAAAGTGGGCGCCGGTTTTCCGAAGAGATCATGCGCAAACAATAAACCTCCTCCGGCGATATAGCCCTTTCGGCCGTACGCCCGACCTGTTAGGCCCTGTCTCGCAGGACCTGACAGACGATGGCCGATATCAGCCACAAACCGCCGCGCTTCGATGCCGCCTTCAAGGCGCGCTTCGCCGACCTCGTGCGCTGGCGCCGCGACGTCCGGCGCTTTCGCAGCGACCCGATTGAACCGCGTCTGATCGAGAGCTTGCTGGCGCTGGCTTCGCATGCGCCATCGGTTGGTTTGAGCGAGCCCTGGCGTTTCGTGCTGGTCGAAACACCCGCGCGGCGCGCTGCGATCCGCGAGAATTTCGCCAGGGCCAATGACGCCGCGCTGAACGGCTATGCCGGCGAGCGGCAGGCGCGCTATGCGCGGCTGAAGCTCGAAGGGCTTTCGCAGGCGCCGGTGCATCTTGCGGTTTGCGCGGATGAGACGACCGCGCAGGGCCATGGCCTCGGCCGCCAGACCATGCCGGAGACCGTCCGCTATTCGGTCGTTGCGGCGATCCAGACATTGTGGCTTGCGGCGCGCGCCGAAGGACTGGGCGTGGGCTGGGTCTCGATCCTCGATCCCGAGGCGGTTCGCGCCACGCTCGACCTTCCCCCGGGCTGGGCGTTTGTCGCCTATCTCTGCCTCGGCTGGCCCGAGGAAGAGCACGACGACCCCGAGCTCGAACGCCGCGGTTGGGAGCAGCGGAGCTGCGAAGCTTCCATTACGCCATTGAAGCGCTGAATGTTGCTTTGTAGCCCGGGTGAGTGAAGCGATACCCGGGATGAAGTCCTGCGTGTCGCTGCGCTCACGCAGGCTACGAAGTTACATCACGCCCTGACGAACGCGAGCAGCGTGCCGTTGGCTTTGGCCGGCGCCACACAAATGCTTTGCCCGCTGCGCACACCGTTTGCACCCAGCGCCTTTTCCGCCGCACTCGGATCGGCTGCGATCACGAGCCCCGCCGCGCCGCGATCGGCAAGACCTGCCAGCGAAACGCCGGGATAGCGTCGGCCCAATTGTTCCTTCGTCATGAAGACGAAATCGGCGCGGTCGCTGCCCGAAGGCACCGCGATGGCGCCATCCGTCTCGGTGTGCGTTTCGCGGTCGATCATCTTCGACAGATGCGCGGCTTCCTTCGCAGGCTCCGGCGCGACCAGCAGCACCTCTCTCAATCGCTTCGCGCCGTTGGCGTGCCGCATCAGTTCGGGAATCCAAACCATCTCGCGCGTCTTGTGCTGGCAGGCGAAGATGCGCATGCCGGCTGGCGCTTCCTTAACCGGCCATTGAAACGTCCGGAATTTCGCCGCCGATTTCGTGCCATCCGGCATCGTAACCGGTCGCTCGAAATCGGTCGGGCCGATCGGCGCATAGCCGCGCGCGCGGATTTCGTCCGCGCCCGCGGCAGAATCGACCGCGGTGAACACGACGCGCTCGATGCCCTCGTGCTTCTCCAGCATCGTCCGCGCCGGTGCGTTGTGCTCGGTCGGGGCGAGCACGCCGAGCAGTTCGAGATAATCGGGATCGAGCATCATCGTATAGTTGCCCGTGCCCATATGCGCGCTGTGGGTGCCGCGCGGCGACAAGGTAAAGCCGAGCCGCTTCCAGGTCTCGGCCGCGTGATCGAGATCCCGCACCATGACCACGGCATGGTCGATGCCGATGACGTTTTTCAGTGCCACGCTTTCGTTTCCCCGGCTTCACCGTTTTGCGGAGGTAACCAGATCGACCGGTGGCGTGCAATGCCCGCGGCCAGATCATCCTTTGCCCTGGCGGGCTCGGCGAGATGCGGGGATTCCTCGCTGCCGGAGAATCTGCGAATCCGGCTTGTGTCCGAGCCGTCCCCGCTTTAACTTCCGAAGTGCGGGGAAGTGCAGACTCCCCCTTAAGCGGCCCGCCCGTTCAAGCTCTGCGCGACACTCGAACCATCGAGGGATTGCGCATGAACGAACACCGGCCGACTCCTGCGACATCCGATTCCAGAACTTCCGTCGATGCCTCCCTGGTCGCGCTGTTGTATGCGGCGCGGGGCTTGCGCGGCTTCGGCGACGGCTTTGCCATCATCGTGCTGCCGGCCTACATGACCGCGCTCGGCTATGACGCCGCCGCGGTCGGCCTGGTGGCCACCGCGTCGCTGCTCGGCACGGCCGCATTTACGCTGGGGGTCGGCTGGATCGCGCCGCGGCACGATCTGCGCGCGTTGCTCATCTTCGGCGCGTGCCTGATGGCGACGACGGGACTGGCATTTCCGAATGTCGAGCATTTTCTCCTGATCGCGCTGGTCGCCTTCATCGGCACCATCAATCCTTCCGGCGGCGATCTCGGCGTGCTCGTGCCGCTGGAGCATGCCATGCTGGCGAAGAACGCGGCCGACGAGCGCCGGACGCAGGTCTTCGCGCGCTACAGCCTGATCGGCGCACTTTGCACGGCCGCGGGATCGCTCGCCGCCTCGGTACCGGATTTCCTGACAGCGCATGGCGCCGCGCCGATCGCCGCCTTCCGCGCGATGTTCTATGCCTATGCCGCGCTCGGCGTCACGAGCGCGCTGCTCTATCGCAAGGTGCCGCATGCGATCGGAGAGGAGAGGGCGCCGGCCGCGCCGCTCGGGCCGTCGCGCAAGACCGTCTACAAGCTTGCGGCGCTGTTTTCCGTCGACGCCTTTGCCGGCGGCTTCATCGCGCAATCGCTTCTGGTACTATGGCTGTTCGAGCGTTTCGATCTCTCGCTGTCGGCGGCAGGCTTGTTCTTCTTCTGGTCGAGCACGCTCGCGGCCTTCTCCTATCCCGTCGCCGCCTGGATCGCGAAACGCGCGGGCCTCGTCAACACCATGGTATTCACCCATATTCCGTCCAGCGTCTTCCTGATCCTCGCAGCACTTTCGCCCAACCTCTATCTCGCGCTCGGCCTGCTGTTGTTGCGCGCCGCGCTTTCGCAGATGGATGTACCCACGCGTACCTCCTACGTGATGGCGGTCGTCACGCCCGCCGAGCGGCCGGCGGCGGCGAGCGTCACCGCCGTGCCGCGCAGCCTCGCCTCGTCGATCAGCCCGGCGATATCAGGCCTGCTCCTGACGACGGCCTTTACCGGGCTCCCGCTCATCGTCTGCGGTACGCTCAAGATCGCCTACGACATCGCGCTGTTGTTCTCGTTCCGTCACATCAGGCCGCCGGAGGAGCGGGCCTCGCTCAAAACGCACCGGCCACCGTGATCCGGATCGTGAGCGGCTCGATCGGATGCAGGACATAGTCCATGACGCCATTCCGGCACACGGCGGCGGGCGGGGGCGCAGGCGACAGGCAGAGATTGTAGAGATTGTCGGTCCTGATCAGGGAACCATAGGCATAGGTGATCTGGTTGGTGCGGCTGTTGAGCAGGTTCAGCACATCGAGCTGGATTTTCCAGCCATTGTCGGCGCGGTAGCCGAGGCGGCCGTTGAAGATGCTGGTCGCGGGCGAACGGAAGGCATTGTCCTCGGTCAGCGGGCTCGGACCGAGATAGCGCCAGCGCAGCGTGCCGAAGGGACCGGTCTTTTCGCCGAGCGTGATGCCCGCCGAAGCCACGATCGCGGGCGCGTTCGGAATGTAGTTGCCGGGTGCGTTGCCGATCTGGCCTTGCGGAAATCCTGCGAGCGAAGCATAGACCTCTGCCTGGTCGCTGTCGAAGCCGATAAAGCGCGCGTGCGAGATTGCGAGATCGGCGTCAATGTCGATCCAGGAGACCGGACGATAGCGGTTGGTCCACTCCAAGCCGTAGCGCTGGCTTGCTCGGCTGGCCACGGTGTCGCCGGCGTCGCCGCTGAACACGAGCTCGGAATCCTGGTTCAGTATGAATACGCTGAGGGAGGAATCGAGCGCCGGAATGATTTTCGTGCGGACGCCGGTCTCGGCGCCCTTGGTGCGCACCAGCAGCGGCGAGGCGGAGAGCTTCGTCGTTGGGTCGGTCGGGTCCTCGGTGATGGTCGCGCCCCGCGCATCGTTGCTGTGCATGCCGTAGCCTGCGCCGACGAAGAACTCGGTCTTGTTGAAGGGGCCGATGGCCATGGTGAATTTCGGGCTGCCGATCCCGGCACTCACCACGCCGGAATTGTTGGGATCGAAGATCGAGTCGACGCGGGCCTGGTAGTAGTCGCCGCGCCAGCCCACCGTCGTTCGCAGCCAGTCCGTCCATTTCACCGTGTTCTGCGCGTAGACGCCGACGCTGCCTTCGCCGACCCGGTCGCTCCTGACATTGGCGAGGAAAGAGCGCTGGAACGTGTCGGTCAGCGCCAGGTTGATCGCGTCGTAGCGCGTCTGCACGCCGAAGGTCGTCTGCATCGGCAGGCCCGCGAACGATCCGTTCAGGGTGCGCGAGGCGTTGGCGCCCGCCATGACCCGGTCGTCGTGCTGGTGGAATTGATCGCCGAGCACGGGATCGCGCAGGAAGTAGGTGAAATTGTTGAAGAGGTCGAGCTGACTTTTGACGGCGTAGGCATTGGCCTTCCACGATCCCGCGTCATCGGTGCCGGCGATGCGTGCCGACAAGGCAAAGCGGTTGGTGTTGCCGCCATCGCTCGGGTCTTCCGAGCCATAAAGCCCGATCAGCGGCACCGCGCGCTGCGGAATCTGGTCAGTCGAATTCCATTTGTTGGAATAGGCCATGCCGGTGACGGAGAAACCATCGAGCGCCGTGCCTTGCGTATAGCGCAACAGGCCGTTGACCTTGCGCATCCCGTCCGGGTTCACCCAGGGGCCGTCATAGGTCGCGGCCTCGCCCGCGACCAGCAGATTGCCATCGCCGGCCTTTACGGAATCCATCCCGAACATCCGCCGATAGCCGAAGCTGCCCGCGGTCATCTGCGCAATCGCTTTCGGCACGCTGTCGATCAGCCCGATATGCAGGTTGCCGGCCGAGGAGAAATCGCCTTCGTCGGCGAAGTAGGGTCCCTTGCGGATCGCGAGCGAATTGATGGTCTCCGGCATCAGCCAGTTCAGATCGGCATAGCCCTGGCCGTGCGCATGGGTGCGCATGTTGACGGGAACGTCGTCGACGGTGATCGCCAGATCAGTGCCGTGGTCGAGATTATAGCCGCGCAGAAAATACTGGTTGGCTTTGCCTTCGCCGGAATGCTGGGTCACGATCAGGCCGGGCACGGCTTCGAGCACCTCGCCCGGCCGCGTCACCGGCCGCGCGTTGAGCTCTTCGCCGGTGGCGGTGGTCTGGCTCGCCATGCTGGGCGGGCTGGTCGGACCCGAGCCGGTATTCGGCGCGCCGCTCCCGATGGTTGGTGGCTGAGGCGCAGCGTTGGGCACAACGGCGCGTGACGCCGCTAACGGCGGTTTGCGCGATGCGCGTTTCGGCGGTGGGTGCGGTCTTGCCGAGGGCTGCGGCGGTTGCACCGTCACCGGCGGCAGCGCCGGCGTTTCCGCCGGGGATTGGGCGAGGGCGGGGCCGCCGAGCGCGACGCCCACTGCCACAAGTCCCAACTCACGCCACCGCCGCGACACGGCAACCCCCGTGCTTGGAAAAGCCTCAACGCTCCGCGAAGCATCGCCGCCCCGCGAAGTAAGCATTGCATCGATGAACGGCTTGTCGAATGCTGGGAAACGCTATGTTCGCACAAGTATGATGTCAATCTGAATTCGTCATACTAAAGAGAACATACCTGCCGGGAGAGCTCGAATGCAACGCCTGACCATCACCATCGATGACGACCTGCTTGCCGAGGTCGACGGGTTCATCGCGCAGCACGGCTACGCCAACCGCTCGGAGGCGTTCCGCGATCTCCTGCGTGGCGGCCTTGAGCATTCCGGCGCCGCCACATCGGGAAACCGCCACTGCATCGCTACGCTCAGCTATGTCTACGACCATGCCGCCCGCGAGTTGCCGAAGCGGCTGACCAATGACTATCACGAGCATCACGACCTCGCCCAGGCCACCCTACATGTGCATATCGACCACGATTCCTGTCTTGAGGTCACGGTGCTGAAGGGGCACGGCAGCGACGTTAAGGCGTTCGCCGACCGCGTCATCGCCGAGCGGGGCGTACGCCATGGCCATGTCGTGATGATGCCGATCGAGCCGCATGGGCATGGCCATACCCATGCCCATGGCGTCAAGGCCCACCGGAAATGATGCGGCCCTGCCTGGGCAAGGCGCAGGCTGAATGAACGACTTCGCGCGATCCGTCTCGGCGGCGCTGTCATTGATCGGCAGGCTCGATCCCGAGTTGCTCGGCATTGTCGGCCTGTCGCTGCGTGTCAGCCTGTCGGCGAGCGTCGTTGCGCTTCTGATCGGTGCGCCGTTTGGGGCCTGGCTTGCGATCGCCCGCTTTCCCGGCAGGCATGCGATCATTGTTTTCACCAACGCGCTGCTCGGCCTGCCGCCGGTCGTGGTCGGCCTTGGCCTTTATCTCCTGCTTTCGCGCTCCGGTCCGCTCGGTCCGGCCGGGCTTCTGTTCACGCCATCCGCGATGGTCATCGCCCAGACGCTGCTGGCGACGCCCATCGTGGTCGCGCTGGTGCATCGTCCGGCCTCGCTGTTGTGGGCCGAATATGCCGATCTTGCCCGCACCGACGGGCTCTCCAATCTGCGCAGCATCGCCTTGCTGTTCGCGCTCGGGCGCAGTTCGCTGTTGACCGCGTTTCTTGCGGCCTTCGGCCGGGCGATCGCCGAAGTCGGCGCCATCATCATCGTCGGCGGCAACATCGCGGGCTTCACCCGCACGATGACGACCGCGATTGCGCTCGAAACCAGCAAGGGCGATCTGCCGCTGGCGCTCGGGCTCGGACTGATCCTGCTGGCGCTGAGCGTGGCGGTCTCGATGACCGCCTTTCTGTTAGTTGGACGCGTTGGGGAAAAATAGCTGCTCGCCGCCGACCTTGTAGCCGGCGATCGTCTCCTGTCCCTTCGACGAGATCAGCCAGTTGATGAAGGCCTGGCCGTCGGCGGCCTTGACGGCCGGATGCCTGGCCGGGTTGACCAGCATCACGCCATACTGATTGAACAGTCGCTTGTCGCCTTCGGTCAGGATCGCAAGATCGCCCTTGTTCTTGAACGAGAGCCATGTGCCGCGGTCCGACAACAGATAGGCGTTCGCCGACGACGCCATGTTGAGCGCGGGCCCCATGCCCTGGCCGATTTCGCGATACCAGTCGCCCTTGGCGGCAGCGACGTCGATGCCGGCGATCTTCCAGAGCCTGAGTTCGGCTTCGTGGGTGCCGGAACGGTCGCCGCGCGAGATGAACGGCGCTTTCGCCGTGGCGATCTTGCGCAAGGCATCGGCGACGTCCTTGCCGCCTGCGATATGCGCCGGATCCGCCTTCGGCCCGACGATGATGAAATCATTGTACATGACGTCGTAGCGCTTGGTCGCAAAACCTTCGCCGAGGAATTTCTCCTCGGCCGGCTTGTCGTGCACGAACACCACGTCGGCATCGCCGCGCCGTCCGATGTCGAGCGCCTGCCCGGTGCCGACGGCAACGACCTTCACCTGGATGCCGCTCGCCTCGGCAAAACGCGGCAGCAGATAGCCGAACAGGCCGGACTGCTCGGTGGAGGTGGTCGAGGCGACCGTGATGAAGCGGTCCTGGGCCGTGGCGGAGCCGCCGAACGCCGCGACGATCGCGGCAGCCGCAGCGAGGTGTTTCAGCAATGATTTAATACGCATCATGCGCTGACATTGCCGATACGGCCCTGCAAGGCAATCGGCCGATCGTCGCACGACAATCTTGCGGCTCTGCATTTTCGTCCAATCCGATTGCAGAAATCTGCATTGGTTTGTTTGCTTTCCGGCGCGACAGAACAGCCCTGCCAAAAAACCAGATCGGTGGAGCGCCGCCGGTAGAGTCGATCGAACGAAAGGCAAATGCCAGCGATGGCACCATCAGCGACCCGCCGTCAATGCGTGAACTGTCCGGCAGGTTTGCCCCGTTTTACCATCTCGCGGCAGTATTCGTAGAGCGCGTCGTAGACGATCCACTCGGCGGCGTTCAGCGCGTGATCGTCCTTGTAGCCGAGATGCCGGAAGCCTTCGGCGATGGCCTGCAGGCCCGGCCCTTCGGTCTGATGATAGAGCGAGTTGTCGGTGTCGGCACCGTTCACGATCCGGCCGAGCAGCACGAGCGCCGGATCGCCTGCAAGCTTGTACTTCTTCAGGATCGCTTCGAACGAGCATTCCTTGCCGTGATGGCCGAGCTCGACGTCCTTGACGTCATAGGGGATGGCGTCGAGCCGCTTGGCTTCAGCCATCACCTTGTCTGCGGGCGCAAAGATGAATTCCGGATTCTTGTCGACGAACTTACTGATGAGCCAGGGGCATGCAACGCGGTCGACCTTCACATGTTCTCGGGTAATCCACTTCATTCGATCCTCCTGTTGAGTTGATGTCATGCATCGGCAAGTACGAGGACGCCGCCGTGTTCGGGTGAGATGACATAAAGCCGGTCGGGAGCGACGATGGCCGATGTGTGCGCTCCCCGGCCGGTCATGGTCCGCTCGGTGGCACCGGTTTTCGGATTGATCGTTTCAATCAGGCCTGGTTCGCCGATGGCAACATGCACAAGGCCCGTCGACGGATTGAAAAAGGTCACATCCGGCGTGCCTGCAATTGGCCAGACATTGGTGATTTTTCCGACATTGCTGTCAATCTCGACCAGCGCGCCGTCATCGCAGGCGGCATAGAGACGCTGGCGTCGATGATCGATGTCAAGGCCGTGGGCACCGCCGGATGGCAGTTTCCAATAGACAACGTCGGAGAGATCGGGGAGGCGTGCGACCAGCACCATCGAAGGCTCGCGGATGCAGAGGTATATCCGTTCGGCGCTGGCATCGGTCACGCACCAGCGCGGCCGTCCCGGCAGATCGATCGCGTGCTGCGTGACTGCTTTCAAATCGATGATTTGCAGCACCGGACCTTGTTGCGCGTCGCCAATGCACGCGGCTATCCCGATGCCCGTGCGTCTGACAATAGCGGCGCCGTTGGGCCTTGGCCCCGATGGGAACACGGCTTTGATCTTGTAGGTCGCGGCGTCCAACCAGGTGATTGTCGCGGCACCGCGATTGGTGGTCAGGATCTCCCCGTCATCAGCGACCGCACCCGCGACGCCGGGGAAGCCCGGCAGCGTGGCAATATGCTTTTGCGCGTCGTGGTCGATCACTTCGATACAGTCGCGTGCGGTGTGGGCGATGAAGACGCGGCGGGTTTTCGGGTCGAACGCCGCGTGATCGAAGTCGCTGCCCGCCCCGTTGGGAATTTCGATGACGCCAAGTGTCTTCAGCGGCATGGCGGCCTCGCGCTGCCCTGCGGCCTCGAACGTTGATCAAAACAGGTTTGTGGTGATGAAGGCCCATCCATACGCGCAATCTCCTCGAACATCGAGTGTTGCGCAGAACTTGGACGGGGACCGTCTCGCGGGGAGTCTGCATGTCCCCGTACCTTTGTCTTAGCCAGGCGAGTTGCTTGGGGCAAGTTCGTTGTCAATGTCCTGTGTGAGATTCGAGAAAAGAAAGCGGAAAGCCAAACGTCAGGCCCGCGCGAACTTCGTTCACCGGATGTCCGTTTGTCAGCGCGTGACGTATGCCGACATCGAAACTCAAATTGTCGCGAACCCGCCAGATCAGGCCGACCAGACCGGACACCGTTTCCGCCTTGCCAAATTCGTTCTCGTAGAAAATCTCGGCGACGGGCCGAACGGACCATGTCGATGGTCCCTCGAGAATGGCGTCAAGGAAAACATCGCCGTGATGATCGCGGGTGAGGGCGGTCTCCGCATTGAGATGGATCGTTCCCCAATCCCAGCGCTGCGAGACGATGCCGGCGAGGCTTGCGCCGACGCCTGAATTGCCGGTGCTGTCCGGAGCAAGGACGCCAAATTCAGTGGCGACGCTTGGACCGGCTTTGTCCTGCAGGCTGCCGGGCACGAGCACATGCTTGAGGAACGCCCCGGCCGAGGTCAAGCTTGTCGGTCCCATCGGCGAAAGCGGTGTCTGCCCCTGGCCTTCGAAGACCGCTTCCCAGTCGTCGCTCAAGCCGTAGTTGATGACCGTAGCGGGCGCGATGAGGTTCGTTCCGCTCTCATCGCGCAAGCGTCCAGCCGGCTGCAGTTCGATTTCCATTTCACCTTTTTTGGCGACGGCGGCATCGGTGCCATCGAAAGGACGATAGGCTCGCGCAGGAACAGACCAGGCGAGGAAGCCAAGCGCGATCATTGCGACCGAAGCGAGAGGCTTCGGGGGTGTTTGGAAACGTCTGCAATTGGCAGGCATGTGCGCCTCCCGACATCGATCTCAGGGCATTGGCTTGAACACCCAGATCGCCGCTGGCCCGGCCGGGCCCGCGCGGACGGCGACCAGCAGGCGATCCATCTCCGGCACAAACAATGATGTGCGCGCGCCCGTTGCGGTCGGAATGCGGGCCATTCGCTGATAGACGGTATCCCTGGTCTCGAACACATCGACATGACCAGCGCCGCAACTGACATAGGCGCGCCCGCGCTTTGCGTCGACGAAGAGATCGTCGACGTCGCCGCAAGTCTCGACATTCGCGACCGGTTTGCCGTCGACCATGGAGAAGACGGCAAGCTCTGGTGGGCTGCGGAAGACCACGAGAATGCGCTTTCGATCGCGGTCGACGGTCATGGCGAAATTGCCGCCCTTGCTCAACGGCCAGTTGGCAAGCTGCTTTCCGGATTTGCCATCCACCACCGCGACCGCATGCGCGCCGGGGAGGTTGACAAAGATGCGGTCGCTCTCCGGCTCGAGCTGGAAGCTTTCGGGATGGGCTTTGAGCGGCACATTCTCGACCTTGCTGCGGCTCGATGGATCGACGACGGCCAATCCTCCGTCGCCGTAGCCAACGACGACCCGCTTGGCCGCCGCATCAATACGGATATTGTCAGCATCGCTGCCGAGCTCAATTTGCCCTGCCGCCGTGTACGTATCACCTTCGAATAGCTTGACCGAGCCGTCGCGGGCATTCGCCACAAAAAGCGTGTCGGTCGACGGCTCGTAGCCGACCCCTTGCGGCTCGTTCAACCCGGCAATGGTGCGGACCACGCTGCGATTGGCAAGATCGACAACGCCGACGCTGTCATTGCCAAGTTCGGCGACAAACAATCGCTGCCGCTTCAGATCGACCGCCATGTGATCGATCCGGCCGCGTACATCGCCGAGCAAAATCCTGGCCTCGAGTTGCAGAGGACCGTTGTCGGCCGATTGCGCTGATACGGTGAAGCCGGCGAGCATCACGCTGCTCGACAGCATCGCTACGATCTTCCGGAACGGATACGACATCGTCGTCCTCCTTTTTCCGTCCTAATGCACCATCACCCACCCGGGTTGCAGGATCGGATAGGCGATCAGGCCGATGACGGCGGTCACCGCGATCAAGAGCGGATTGCTCACTTTCCAGCGGAACAGTACGGCCAGCGACACGATCCCGATCGCCGCGGTGAGCCAGTCGCCGACCGCGATGCGCCCGAGCAGGATGCAGGCGCCGAGTATCGTTCCGATGGCGGCGGCGTAGGCGCCCTTCACAAAGCCCTGCACGTTGAGGTTGGCGCGATGCCGCGCGAGCAGGGGGGCTGCGATCAGCACGAACAGGAATGACGGCAGGAAGATGCCGATCGTCGACACCAGCGAGCCCCAGAAACCCGCAACCAGATAGCCGACAAAAGTCGCGGTGATCACGACCGGCCCCGGGCTGATCATGCCGATCGCGACCGCAATCAGGAACTGGCGCTGGTCGAGCCAGCCGAATTGCTGCACCAGCCCCTGCTCGAGGAAGGGTACGATCACGAGGCCGCTGCCGAAGGTGAGCGAGCCCGCCTTGAGGAAGAACAGCAGGAGCTTTCCCAAAATCGAGCCGGAGATCGAGGCGGACGCCGACGGCGCGAGCTGTGCCAGCACTGGTGCGGTTACCGCAAGCGCAGCCGGCGTGCGCTTGAACAGGCTGCCGTAATAGAGAATGCCGACGACGCCGGCGCCGATGAACAGGAGCGCCACTTCCGCCTGCAGGATCACGGTGACGGCAAGGCAGACCGCCGCGATCGCCCATTGCAACCAATCTTCCATGCCGAGCTTCGCGAGCCGATAGCAGGAATGCAGGATCAGCGCGATCACCGCGGGGCTCACGCCGTAGAAGACGGCCGTAACCGGCTGCAGGTCGCCGAGATAGACATAGAGCGCGCCAAGTGCTGCGACGATGATGAAGTTCGGCAGGATGAAGGCCCAGCCGCCGGCCCAGGCTCCCCAGAATCCGCCGCGCAGATACGAGATGTAGACGCCAACCTGGATTGCGAGTGGGCCGGGTAGCGATTGGCAGATGGCGATGGCCTCGCGCATCTGCTCCCTGGTGAGCCATTTCTTGCCGTCGACGAGCTCGCGCTCCATCTGGCCGACCAGCGCCACCGGCCCGCCGAAGCCGAGACACCCGAGCCGCAGGAAGTAGCGCACCAGCTCGCCGATGCGGCCGGGCTCGGTTGTCGTGGTCGTCGTCATTACCTGATCCCCGTTAGCGGCTGCGATGCAGCTAGGCGTCCCGGCTGTAGTGGTCGTACAGTTTTGCGGCATTGTCCCATTTGATCGCTTCCATGTAGATGTCGACATATTTCGCGGCGGCAGCGCCGTAATCCATGTGATAGGCGTGCTCGTACATGTCGAGCACCAGTACCGGACGCCCGCCGGCGAGTGTCGTGGTGTGGTCGGTGGCCCATTGGTTGACGAGTCGCTTGTCGCGCGGCGAGTAGGAAAGGATCACCCAGCCCGAGCCGCCGCCTTCTGCCTTGCCCATGGCCGAGAACTCGGCGCGCCACCGCTCCAGGCTGCCGAAATCTCGCGCGATGGCCTCGATAAGCGGTCCCTTCGCGTTGCCGCCACCGCCAAGCCCATCGAAATAGATTTCATGCAGGATCATTGAATTGGAGGCGACAAGCTCCTCGCGCTTCAAGCCGTTGATGACGAAGTTCGGTGCTTTCGCGAAGTCGAGCTCGGCGAGCTGCGTTCCGATCGCGTTGAGCCGCTTCACGGCGCCGACATAGTTGTTTTCGTAGTGGCTGACGAGCACCTTCTCCGAGATGCCGGCGATGGATTTCGGATCGAACGGCATCGGTTTGGGCTGATAAGTCATTGGCTTCGCTCCGGTCGGCTGATTGGCCTGCGCAAATGCCTGCGTCCCCGCAAGCACGGCTGTTGATGCGGCGGCGGCGCCAACGCCCGTGATGAAGTTCCGGCGCTCGGTTTCGATGGTCATTGAAGTCTCCTTCTTTTGCCCGCCCCGATAGCGCCCCCTTTGCCTCTCGCTGCTACTGCTTCCCGTGCAAATCCTCCCGCACGAGATCATCGATGTGATGCACGATCGCGTCGCGCAATGCGGTGTAGTTCTTGCTGGTTGGCGGGACGTCGGACCAATAGTTCACTTCCGCCGCACCTCGGTTCTTCTCCGGGACCGTATCGAACGCAACGACCTTGAGGGCGCCAGCCGCCTCGGCGGCCGTCAGCGGCTGCGGTACGTCGTCCAGCGGGGCCAGGCCCTCCTGATTCAATTCCGCCCTGATCCGCGGCGGGATCGAGCCGTCGACCTCGATGCCGCGCGAGATCGCGGTGTAGGGCAGGCCGCGTTCTTTCGCGATCCGGTTGAAATGCGCCGCCGCCATCTGGCTCTTCACCGAGCCATGGAGGCAGACGAATACGATCGTCTTGTTGTCGGGCGCGGTCGCGTCGGCGGCGTGGGCAGGCAGCACCATTTGCAGCCCGATCCCGATCCCGAGTAGCGCGAAGGCGTATCTCATCGTTATTCCTCTTTTCGTTCTCACGGTTTCACCTTGTTCGTTGGCCAGTTGTGGGTTTCCTTTGCCGCGTCGCGGCACCAGCGGTAGAATGCGTCGTAGAGCAGCATGCCCGCGCTTAACTGTTCGAGGTCGTCGTCATACATGCGCGACAGGCCGAGCGAAGCGGCGAGCAGCCCCGGTGCCTCCGGCGAAAGATCGAGTCTCGCGGTGTCGGCCGCCCGCACCATGGTCGCCAATCGATCGAGCGGCGGCGTCGAAAGGCCGAACTCCTGCACCATGACGTCGAACGTGCAGAGCTCGCCGCGATGGCTCCAGAACACGTTCTCCACGTCGAACGGCGTGGCGTCGAAGCGCTCGGCCACCGCGCCGACTTCGGCGGGAGCTACGAACAGGAACACGGCGGCGGGATCGATGAAGCGGCGGATCAGCCAGGGGCAGGCGATGCGGTCGATCTTCGGCCGCGCCCGCGTGACCCAGACGGTGCGTCCACGCGAGTCGCGTTTTGGGATCTTGTCCGCGGGAACGGTCGGCAGCTCCGCCTGCTTCCAGCCGACCTGTCCGCCTTCGAGCGTTTCGGCGGCGATGGAGTTGTGGCGGAGCCAGGCCGCCGTGCCTTCGCTGAGCTTCTGGCCCTTGTGGCAGATGACCACGACGGACTGGCCGGCGAGACTGCCCGCCCAGTCCTGGATGTCGCGGTGGGAGCGGCGGCGCGCGCCCGGGATCAGGCGCGGGTCGGCGGTGAAGTCGTCGTCGATGCGGACATCGATCAGCGTCGGCGCGTTCGCGGTGCCGATGAGTCGTGACAATTTATCTGATGAGATCGAGGTGTAAGAAGACATGGTGCGTCCTTGTGTAAAATCAGGACGCGATTCTTGGGCATGTCGCCTCGCGGGGAGATCGCCACCCCCGTGGGCTCGAATTAACTGCTTGCCGTTCGCGCTGTCAATCGGGTTTTGAGCGGCCGGATAGGGCTTCGAAGCCACGACCTCACGAATAGTTCAGGATAGAGGAACCTTGCAAGGTCAGCCGGATGCCCGATCGGGTGGCGGCGCGATTTGGTTGCGTTGATTCGTCCGAAAACCAAAGATTGTGTAGCGGCGATGCGGGGCCTAGGCTGGGCCGCAACTCGACGATGGACCAGCGCAAGGAAGAAAGTGACGACATGACCTGAAGCATAGGAGCCCGAACATGCCGCTTCATGAATTGTTTGCCGGCCCAAGCCCTGCGCGCGACGACGTTCAGCAAACCGATTTCGGATATGATGTCGTTCCGCGCTATGTCTGCAACAATTGGGATGAACTCGCTGCGGCTCAAGGCGCGGGCGCCTATCCTTTCGACGTCGTCGTCATCGGCGCCGGCATGTTCGGCGGATACATCGCCGAAAAGCTTTATCGCGGAGGCTCCGGCGCGGCGCTGAGGTCCCTGTTGATCGATGCCGGTGCATTCCTGCTGCAGTCCCATATCCAGAACCTCCCGCAACAGCTCGGGGGCTCGATTGGCGGACCATCCTATCTGCGATCACGCGATGATGCGAGCGGAACGCAAAACGTCGTCTGGGGCATGCCCTGGATCAGCAACGAGGCCTTTCCTGGGCTTGCCTATTGCGTCGGCGGCAGGTCGTTGTTCTGGGGCGGCTGGTCGCCGGAGCTGACGGCTGCTGACCTTGCGATGTGGCCGCAGGACATTGCGACCTATCTGAACAGCGCCAGCGGCTATGCCTCGACCGAAAATGAAATTGGTACCGCTGTCACGACCGATTTCATTCACCAGACGGCATTGTTCAACGCACTATTGAATGGCATCAGGGCCGCGCTGCCCTTATCCGGCGTGACCGAGGCGAGCGAGGCGCCGCTTGCTGTCGTCGGCCAGGCGCCGCAATCCGGTCTGTTCGCGTTCGATAAGTTCAGCAGCGCACCCTTTATCATGGACGCGGTGCGCAACGATGTAAGCGTGAACGGTGGGGGAGGCGACAGCCATCGCCGGGTGTTCGTGATGCCGCGCGCGCAGGTTCACCGGCTTGTCTGCAGCGGCAACAGGGTCGTCGCCATCGACCTGAGTGTCGGCGGCATCCGGCGGCAATTGCCGGTCGCGCCGGGCAGCAGGGTTGTCCTTGCGAACGGCACCATCGAGGCGACCCGGCTCGCGCTGGAATCGTTCGGCATCGGCTCGCGGCAATTCGGTTCGCCGCGGGTCGGCAATTTGATGGCGCATTTGCGCAGCAACATCACGGTGCGCATCAAGCGGACCGCATTGGGGCTGGGCGCGCCCGTCGGGCTTGAGACTACTGCCTTGCTTGCGCGCGGCACCGCCGCGGGACGGCGTTTCCACTTCCAGATCACGGCGGCGGATGTGGCGGGCTCAAATCCCGAAACCGTGATGTGGAGCATGGTGCCCGATATCGACGTGATCGGCAGCCTGCTTGCGAACGAGGATCCGAACTGGGTCTCGATCACCTTCCGGGGCATCGGAGAGATGGAGAACCAGGGCGCCGTCGACAATCTCGATCCCTCGCGGAGCTGGATCGATCTCAGCCCGGAGACGGACCAGTGGGGAATGCGCCGCGCCTATGTCAACCTGGTTACGACAGCGAACGACCGCCGGCTCTGGCAGGCGATGGACAAGGCGGCGTTCGATCTCGCCCTCAAGGTCGCCGGCGGCGATGGCACGAACATTCAGTACTGGAACGCTCCGGGCAACCGGTGGGATAGCGCGGCACCGCAGCCGGACGCGAACGGCGCCGGTTTCTGGCGCGATCGCCTCGGCACCACGCATCACGAAGCGGGCACGCTGTTCATGGGCGATCCCGGCAATTCCATCACGGATCTTGACGGCAAGTTCCACAATATCGAGAACGCCTACGTCGCGGGGCCCGCATTATTTCCCACGCTCGGATCGGCCAATCCGTCGCTCGCCGGGCTTTCGCTCGCCCGCAAGACGGCCCACGCGATCATTGCGTCGACGCAAACGCCGGTCGCGGCCGGATTTTCGCCGCTTTCGCTGGCACTGTCCGACTGGCGGATGGTCAAGATGCCCAACAGCCCCGCGTCCATGATTCATCACGGTTCGGTACTTGAAACCTTGGGATGGTACGGCCTCTACTGGTACGTGAAGGAGACCTTCGGCGATTTCGTTCTCACGCTGCAATGGCGCATCAGCCGCAGGGAGGAGAACTCGGGCATCTATATCCGGATTCCGGCGCCGGACGTCGCCAATGCCCTTCAGGCGGCGGACGCACAGGGCCACGAAATCCAGATCGATCAACGCGGCTACGATTCGGTGACGGGCACGGAAGGCCATCCGCTGAAAGTCACCGGCGCGATCTATGATCTGCAGGCGCCGTCTGCGCCGACGCAGGTACAGATCGGCATGTGGAACAACCTTTCGATCGAAGCCGTCGGTCCCCGCATCAAGGTCACCTTGAACGGGAATCTCGTCAACGACTACCAGAGCTCGCGCCAGCAGACGGGATACATCGCGTTGCAGGTCCACGACTCACTGTCGCGCACGCAGTTTCGAAATCTCATGATCCGCAAACTCGACGCAGCCGGTTCGGTGCCGTCGGCCTGAGCCGCGGCGCATCAATATTTCGGCCGGTGCGAGTTGGCCCATTCGCGGGCGTGCAGGATGGGCGCGCGGGGCGGCAGGATCGAGCGCTGCTTCCTGGTGGTTGGCAAGTTTTCCATCCGCTCGCGCCACCGACTGAAGGCCGGGAATTTGGGATACAGGGCCTGGCCTTCCTGAGTCAGGCTGAAGGCGAAGGTGCTCGGCAACAGGTAAAAGTCGGCAAGCGAGAGTTCGGCGCCAAGCAGGTAGTTCTGGCCGTGCGACAGCTCGCGCTCCAGGACGCCGAGCCCAAGCTCGACCTTGGGCAAGGCGTGCGCCACCACTTTTTCATCGGTTGCGATGCCGAGTTCGGGAAAGACGATCCGCTCGTGCGTCACGTGATAGATCATGTAGGGGTAGTAGTAGGAATTGACGGCGCTGATCCACTGGTTCATGCGGCCGCGGGCCCGGACGTCCTGCGGCGTCAACCGCGGCCCGGCAAATGCCTCGTCGACATAGGAGGCGATGGCGCTGGTCTCGTAGATCGTGAAATCGTCGTGCCTCAGGACCGGAACGCGGTCAAACGGGTGCAGCGCCAGATGCTCCGGCTTGCCCATGACCGTTTCCAGGTCGTGGAAGGCGTAGGGCACGTCCTTGTGCGTCAGGACAAGTCTTACGATGTTGACGAAGGTGCTTCGCGGGAAGCCGTAGACAATTGGATCGGACATTGGGCTCTCTTTTTTCAAATGGGTTGAAGGCAGGCGCCGGTTATCTCCAAAAAGGCTTGTCGGCTTCTTCCAGTGCCTGTCGTCGGGTAATGCCGAGATCCCGCAGCCGATGGGGGTCGTCGACCAGATCGAGGAGCGCCGCGCGCTGCTCATGTCGTGCCCATCGAAGGCACCAGCGGTGCCACGCCTCGGCAAGGGCAATGCCCCAGTTTTCCTGATGAAGCGGAGAAGCCTGACGCGCAGGCCATTGGATCGAGATCGGCATCGACAAGCTCCAAAACTCGTGAAATGCTTGCTTGCAGCCTTTCAATAATTCGACCGGCGAGCTGCCGGCAAACCATGCTTTCTCCTGCCTGCCCCAGTTCTACTAATGAAGTCCCTGCGATGCGCCCGCGACTGCCGCCGCTGAACAATCTGAAAGCCTTCGAAGCCGCCGCCCGGCACGAGAGCTTTACGCGCGCCGCCGAGGAACTCTGTGTCACCCAGGGAGCGGTGAGCCAGCAGGTCAAGGCGCTCGAAGAGGGGCTTGGACTCAAGCTGTTCAATCGCGAACGCCAGCGCCTCGTGATCACGGAGGCGGGCCGCGATTATCTTGCGGTCGTGCGCGATGCACTGGACCGCATCGCGGTTGGCACCGAGCGGCTGCTTCAGCGCCAGAATGCCGGTGTGCTGACGGTCAGCACGTCGCCCGATTTCGCCGCCAAGTGGCTCGTGCACCGACTCGGCCATTTTGCCGAGGCGCATTCCGGCATCGACCTTCGCATTTCGGCGACGCTGCATCATGTCGATTTCGCGCGCGAGGAAGTCGACCTTGCCGTTCGGCACGGCGACGGCAATTGGCCCGGTCTCGATACGGTCCAGTTGAGCGCCGAGCAGCTTTTCGCGGTTTGCAGCCCGAAGCTGCTCTCGGGTCGCCGTCGGCTCGGCAAGCCGGCGGATATCCTGAAGTTTCCGCTGATTCATCTCGACACCCGGGCGGATTGGACGCACTGGCTCCGGGCGGCCGGAGTTCCTGAGGATGCGGTCACGCATGGTCCGGTTCTCAACCGGGCGAGCATGGTGATCGATGCCGCGATCAACGGGCAGGGCGTTGCGCTCGCGCGGACGACGCTTGCAGCGTGGGATTTGATCAACGGGCGGCTCGTCCGGCCTTTTCCGGATTCACTTCCGTTATCGAAGACCTACTGGATCATCTGTCCCAAGGCGACGTCGAACGTCCCGAAGATCGTCACGTTCCGGAACTGGCTGCTGTCAGAGGCCACCGAAGATGCGCGCCGGCTCAAGCAGGCGCTGCGCCGAGAGCCTTCAAACTGATTTGCCCGACGTCGCACTTTCGCGAGGGGCTTCTCGCGTGAGAGCTTCGTTCAGGCGCCAAAATCGCCTGCGCCTTCGTTGTCGAAACCCCGTTCGGCGGCGTCAAGGAGAGCGGCTATGGCCGGGCGAGTTCGAGCACCCGATGGCCGCGCCTCGCTATATTCAATCCGATATATCCGCCGGCACAATGAGCGGAAAAATCGCGGATTTTCTCGAGTTCTGCCTTAAAGTTTCCCAACGAAGGTTCGAGGATCAGGCATCGGATTAACTCCGGGCTGCCTTCGACGGATCGCAGCCTTCCGCACGCTATTGCGCTGCGGCGGACCGATGGCTGGTGATGATCGGCCCCAGAGGCAATGCCTCGTTTCAACCGATCAAGGATTACAACATGAAAAAAGAAGTACAGGGAGGTATGCTCCGCCGCCGCTTGACCGCGCGTGGTGCGGCTGTGTTGGTGTTGATGCTGGCCGGCCCGGTTCATTCCGAAACGCCGGTGAGCGTGCCGGACAAGAGTTTTCCGGAGAGCGTGACGTCGACCAGGGACGGAACGCTTTATGTCGGGAGCTTCAACAACGGCGGCATTACGAAGATCGCACCGGGCGGCAAGGCTGAGCAACTCGTCAAGCCCGGCGCCAACGACAGCCGCTCCACACTCGGTGTGCTCGCCGACGAGAAGAGCGGAACGCTGTATGTCTGCTCCAATGACATCAGCGGCTTCGGTGTTCCCGGTCCGAGCGACGTCAAGGGCGCGTGGCTGAAAACCTTCGATCTCGCCAGCGGCGCGCCGAAGGGCAGTTTTGCGCTCGCCGATCCGAAATCGCTCTGCAACGACATCGTCGTCGGCAGCGACGGCACGGCCTATGTCACCGATTCCTTCGCGCCGAACATCTACAGCCTGAAGCCGGGCGGCAAGGCGCTGGAGATCTGGGCGACCAATCCCGCCCTCGGACCGGCCAAGGACGGCGTCGGCCTCGACGGCATCGCGATCGGCTCGGACGGCCACGTCTATGTCAATACCTATATCCCGGCAAAGCTGTTCCGGGTCGCGGTGAAGGACGGCAAGGCCGGCGACGTCACCGAGCTCAAGCCGTCGCGCGCGCTGGATCATACGGATGCGATGCGCGCCTTTGGCGACGGCTTTCTGGTGATCGAGGGCGCAGGCCGGCTCGACAAGATCACCGTCAAGGGTGACGAGGCGCAGATCGACACCATCCAGGATGGTTTGACCGAGCCGGTGTCAGTGACGCAGGTCGGCAATACCGGATGGGTTGCTGAAGGCAAGCTCTCCTACATCATCGGCGACAACAAGGAGAAGGATCCGGGCCCCTTCACGCTGAAGCCGGTGCCGCTGACGAAGTAGCGCGCGGCGATCCGGTGGACGGGTGCGCTCCCGTCCACCGCGGGCCCGCGCGTTTAAGTTCATCAGGCTTCGTGAGTGGTGACGCCAACTGATTCGCCCGCGACAAGCGAATCAGTTCACATTCTGCCAGCGGCGGCTCGCCCGAGAGCCACTTCAGGCGCCGAAATCGCGTGCTCCGAAAAACTAATTTCGTGAGCCGGTTCAATCCGGTCGGAGGATCCAGCCCGGCAGCGAAAATATTTCGATTTACGATAATCGGAAATCGTGCGTTAACTCGCGGCATCCCGCCTCCGCTGGAGGGGCGTATCGCGATCGTCACGGACGAGGAAGCGGGAATGCGATGGACGCGGCGGTGCGCTCGGACGAAGCGCGCTCGCACGGACGGTGAAGTCGCGTGGTCCTGATCTCCCGATGCCGGGATCAAGTCTTGCGGGGTCGATCCGCAAGGCGACGGGGGCTATCAAGCCGGTACCCCGAGGAGAGCGCGCTATAAGCTGTAAAGCCATCGCGCAGGGAATGCCGGTTGCTTCGGCTGGACCTGTGGTGACTGCCGCCTGCGTTTTTTGTTGCAGGCGGGCCATGGGTGCGGCCTGCATCCGGCATTCCCTGCGCCCTCCTGCTTTTCGAGAGGCGCGATCCTGGCAAGACCCGGGCGAAATACGCCGCGGGAACGCGAACCTTTGCCCGCAATCCGGCTTTATAAGAAAGGCAGTGCGTGGATCACGGTCCACAAGGCGACCGCGACGGCAATCGCAATGACGATATAGGATGGTGCAGTCTTCACGGCCTGCTGGACACCTGCAGACCAGGAATATTCAATCGGGCTGATCTGGAAATTGGTCGAAGGAAGCGTCCCATTGCCCCCGCAAACACTTAGCCTGGAAAAGCCCGAGATGATGCGTGCCGCGTTCGGCGCGACCATCGGCAACATGCTCGAGTTCTACGATTTCATCACCTATGCCTTCTTCGCAATCCAGATCGGCCATACCTTCTTTCCCGCGCAGAGCGAATACGGCAGCCTGATGCTGTCGCTCGCGACCTTCGGCGCGGGGTTCATCACCCGGCCGATCGGCGGCATCGTGCTCGGAGTCTATTCCGATCGCGTCGGGCGGCGGCCGGCGATGCTCCTCAGCTTCGCGCTGATGGGCGGTGCGATCCTGGTGCTGGCGCTGACGCCGTCCTACAACAGCATCGGCATCGCGGCGCCGATCATCGCCATCGCGGCGCGCATGGTGCAGGGTTTTGCGCTGGGCGGCGAGGTCGGGCCGACCACGGCCTACCTGATGGAGATCGCTTCGCCCGAACGCCGTGCGCTCGTGGTCGCGTGGCAGCCGACGAGTCAGGAGATCGCTGCGACCGCGGGCGCGCTGGTCGGCGTCATCCTCAGCAAGACCATGGCGGCGGAAGCGCTCGACGCCTATGGCTGGCGCATCGCGTTCCTGATCGGTGCGGCCTGCCTGCCGTTCGGCCTCTGGATGCGCCGGACATTGCCGGAAACGATACCGCAGGGCGAGCATGGTGCGGCGGTGGAACGCACCGGCCATCTCGCGCTCGCGCGCCGTCATTCGCGCGTCATCGGGCTCGCGGTGATGATCCTGGCGAGCGGTACGATTGCGACCTATGTCACGCAATACATGACGACCTATGCGCAGAACACGCTGCACGTGGCCGCGCCGCTGGCCTTCACGGTGTCGCTGGTCAGCAATGCGCTGCAAATCGTGGGCGCGCTGCTGGGCGGCTGGCTCGCTGACCGTTATGGGCGCAAGCCGGTGATGATCTGGCCGCAGCTCTTCACGCTGCTCGCGACCTATCCGGCGTTCCTCTGGATCGTGCATTCGCCCGGCGAGTTTTCGCTGTTGTTCGGTTTCGGCGTGCTCTCGCTGATCGGCTCGCTGCCGTTCACGGCCTTCTACGCGACCTTCACCGAAGCATTGCCGCAGAGCATTCGCGGCGGCGTCTTCGCCACCATCTACGCGGTGGCGATCGCGAGTTTTGGCGGCACCGCGCAGCTCGTGGTCACCTGGCTCCTGCATGTGACCGGAAATCCGCTGGCGCCGGCCTGGTATCTGCTGCTGGCCGGGGTGGTCGGCCTGTTCGCGATGAGCCTGATGCCGGAGACCGCGCCGGTGAAGACCGGAAAACCGTAATCAGACATCCCACACCATCAGTCATACCACGTGCAGTTGCCAATCCCCAATGATTCCAAAACGCGCTTTGGCATCGTCCTGCCTGAACAGCGCGATCCGGTCGATGGCAAGTTCGTTCAGCTCAAGTCGCGCAAATCGTTCCCGCAGCATCGCGATCACGCATTCGCGGCGCGTCTCGTCGAGCCGGCCGGTAAGCGTCATGTGGAAACGGAATTCCTCCATGACGTAGGGATAGCCCCAGCGGTCCAGATATTCGACCTGCCGCGGCGTCAACGCTTGCGGATTTCGCCGCGCGCGATCGTCCGCCGAGAGAGGGGCGCGAAAGGGGTCGAACGCCGTGACGCAGTCGGAGGCGAGTCGTTCGAGCTCGCCGGAACGTTGGCCCGGGATCACGGCAATGAAGCCGCTGATCGAATTGACGACGGGCGTGATGATCGGGACCGGCCCGGCCGCCTTCGCGAAATCCGCGCATGCAGCCAGGAGCATCTTTTCCGTCTTGCCATCGGCCAGCGCCATCGGCGCCTTCAGCGTGGCGTGAAAGCCGTATTTGCGTGGGTCGTCGCTCAGCGCGTGCCAGTCGGGGACCTGTTCGACGACATCGGCCGGGAAGGGCAGCGCTTCGCCGGTCCAGGCGTCATAGCCGAGCATTTCCGCCCCGAACCGGTCGAGCGCGGAGCCCCGCGCCGAAGATCATGGCCGAGCGGGCGCGGATCATCCGTTTGGTCTGCTCGTCGAGATAGGCGAAGTTGAGATCGGGCAACGCAGCGTCGGAATATTTGAGTCCGAGGGCCCAGCCGACTTCAAGCAGGCCGGCGCCAAGCAGGGCGAGCCACGCACTCATGATGCTGCCGCCGAAAACAAAAGCTGTGGATCAGTGTGCGTAGCACGGCCTTGCGTCGCGTGAACGCGACGCGTGTGCTTGCCGCACGAAGCGACACTTGTCTCGGAGTTGGGCATTTGCGGATTGTAGCAGGGGCCATCGAACAGAGTGTGATGTGTCGCACGCGACCGTCGGGCGATTTCGCCACCAAATCCGAGAGAACGTGCCGACATGTTCGCGGCTCTTGCGAAAGATATACCTGCTCCTCCTTGCGATGTTCGCGCGACAAGCATGTGACGGGCATTCCGCTGGTTGTTCCGCACCCCGCCCGTTGTCGCAAAACTGAAGTGCGTCGGCGATAGCGTGGTTGGATTATGATTCGAGGCGGACATGAGCGCGCAACTTATCGCGGACGCAGTGCGGAACCGCGAAGCACAGGATGAACCGACGATCTGGAACCGGATTTATGCGTTCTGGCGCCGCCGCCTGGTCTACACCCAGATCTGGGAAGACCCCGAAGCCGATCTCGCCGCGCTGCAACTACCGCTCGGGTCGACCATCGTCACGATCTCGTCTGGCGGCTGCAACGCGTTGTCGTATCTGACCGCGCAACCGGCGCAGGTCTATGCCGTCGATCCCAATGAAACTCACCTTGCGCTGCTCAAGCTGAAGCTTGCCGGGATCCGCGTCCTTTCCGGGTATTCCGAGTTCTGGCAGTTCTTCGGCGAGGCGGCATCGTCCGCGAACGCACAGCTTTATCGCGCGCGGATCAGGCCGATGCTCGACGATGAGGCGCGCGCCTATTGGGACAAGCGCAACGTCATTGGCCGTCCGCGACATGCCTATTTTACGGATGGATTTTACCGCCATGGGATGATGGGCCGCTTCATCGGCCTGGCGCACCTCATCGCGAAGCTTGCGCGTATCGATCTTGTAGCGCTGTTGTCCGCCGACACCGATGCACGGGAACGCACGGAAGCGCTGGACCGTCTGCATCGCCTGTTCCATTCGCGCTGGGCGCGCCTTTTGGCGCGAACGCCCGCGCTGCTGTCTGGCCTCGGCATTCCGCCACGGCAACGGGCATTGCTGGGCGGCGATGCGGCGCTCAATGAAGTGCTTTACCAACGCCTGTTCCGCCTGCTCAATGGGCATCCGAGTGGCACCAATTATTTTGCCTGGCAGGCGCTGCGCCGCTGCTATCCCGGCCCGGGCGACTGCTGTCTGCCGCCTTATCTGCAGCGGAATAAATTTACGCGGATGCGCAATGACGCTGGCCTGATCATTCCGGTGCACGCGAGTCTCCGCCAGTTCCTCGAAAGCCTGCCGGCGCGCGAGGTCGACGCGGTCGTGCTGCTGGACTCACAGGATTGGATGACGGTCGACGAAATCCGCACGTTGTGGGATTCGATCGACCGCGCCGGCAGCGACCAGGCGCGGGTGATCTTCCGCACTGCCGGTGTCGAATCGCCGCTCGAGCAGGAGGAACTTGCTCCCGTTCGCGAAGTCTGGCGCCGTGACGAAGAGCGCAGTGTCATCGGCTATGAACTCGATCGCTCGGGAATTTATGGCGGCTTTCATTGCTATGTGCGCCGCTGATAGAGAAAGTCTTAAGTAAAAATCGCGCGATGCGAATGACTTGCTGCATTGCGATTTGCTGATTTCGCAGTCGCGGGACGTTTTGGGATTATGCACAGTAAAGTGAGACAGTCCGGCTGCATTTCTGGTAGGCTAATCGGTGTCAGAGGACTTCACACCGCGGGAGTGGGGGTCACATGAACAAGCTCGTTGAGATACGCAGTCTGGAGTATGCGTGCCGGGAGCGCGCAACGTTGGATTCCGAGCGTAGGGCGTTCTGGCTGGCACAGGCTGAAGAGTGGGAGCAGCGCGCGCTCGACGAGATCGCCTATCATTTCCGGGAATGCAATCTCGGTGATGGCGATGCTGAACTGGTAGCCGCCTGAGGCGAGCGTTTTGCGTTAGAGAAAATTTGGTGATGGAGCGCCTCGTCTAATCGACGAGGGCCTGATCGCTGCTTTCCATCAAGGGCACAATTGCGGCTTTCGCACCGTCTCCCTGACTTCGGCGCCGCAGTCCGAACATTCGTAGATGAAGTCGATCTTGCTCATGCTCCAATGCGGCTCGACCTCCCTCACATGCATCGGCAACATTCCGATACAGCCTGGGCAGATGACCGGAGCCATCTCGACTTCGTGATGGTGAATGTAGGCTGGCATGCCCGGACTCCTTCTGGAGGCGAACGCACGGTGGAGTTCGACGTGCGCCAACCTATCTTCGGTAGATCGGCGGGGCCTCATCAACTCTTGCGAACGTACATCGAACATTGAAGTTTGTGCGAATGTGTAGCATTCCTGTAACAAGGCCACAGCTGCTGGCGGACCGTGCTAAAAATCCAGATATTTCATTGCTTTTCGGTGCCTATAAGCACGATGCCGGTCAATGCCGCGCCGACGCCAAAAATCAGTGCGGAAAAAGCCACCAGAATGATCGCCGTGGTCTTTGGGCGCGATCAATGACGTCATTGGATGGGTCAATCAGGACCGCGGGCAGGCAGAAGCCCAAGCCCCAAGCCCATTCCCATCGTTGCTTGACCCGCGAGGCGAATTGCAAGCGATGCGGCATGCCGCGATTTCGTGGATATCCGCATTAGCGTGCGCTAGCGGAAGAAAGCGAGGACCAGCACCAGAAGTGCTGCACCCGCAAGGCCTGCGATGAACACCCATCGCTGCAACGGCGTCTTCAGGATGATCTCGCCACCGCGTGCTCTCTCGGCCGGGTAGGGCTTGGGCGGCGCCGGCTGAGCTGGAGCTTCCCTGACCATGTCCGTGGCTCCTCTACTAGATCTTGATCTGCCGGGTGGAACGCCCCGCTGATTGCGGTGTTCCTGAAGCGCCGTTGTTGCAGAGCAAAACATCAACAGGCGGTGAGCGGGATTGGATGGCTCTGCAAGGTGCGGTGATTGTGCTAGGAACCAGAAAAAAGCCGCTGGGACGGATGAAGAAGAAAACACTCATCGGGGGCGCTCTCGTCGTGCTGCTGCTTGGCGGCGCGGTAGCGGCGTTTGCGGTTGCCTGGCGGCCGGCCATCGCGGCAATCGATCCGCCCAAGCCGCAAAGCTTCGATGCGGCGCTCGTCAAACGCGGCCGTGAGCTGGCCGCGATAGGCAACTGCAATGATTGCCACACGGTGCGCGGGGGCCGGAACTTCGCTGGCGGGCTGCCGGTCCCGACGCCGTTCGGCACGATCTATTCGTCCAACATCACGCCGGATGCCGAAGCCGGAATCGGCCGCTGGTCGGAAGCCGCATTCCAGCGCGCAATGCGTGTCGGCGTCGATCGCAAGGGACGGCATCTCTATCCGACGTTCCCCTACGATCATTTCACGAATGTCAGCGACGAGGACGACCGCGCGCTTTACGCCTATCTGATGACGCGCGAACCGGTTCATGCGCCCGCACGCGCGAACCAGCTTTCTTTCCCGCTCGACCAGCGTGTCATGGTCGCGGGATGGAAACTGCTGTTCCTGCACCGTGACACCTATAAGCCTGACCCGGCTAAAAGCGCGGAATGGAATCGCGGCGGCTATCTGGTCGAAGGGCTCGCGCATTGCGGCGCCTGCCACACCCCGCGCAACGCGCTCGGCGCCGAGCGGGCGACCGCGACTTTCGCCGGCGGCGATGTCGACAATTGGAAGGCTTATGCGATCAATGCCCAATCGCCGTCGCCGGTGCCCTGGGATGCGGATGCGCTGTACGCCTATCTGCGCGAGGGATTTCATCCCGATCACGGCACCGCGCGCGGGCCGATGGCGGAAGTGGTGAGCAACCTTTCGTCCGTTTCGGCCGGCGATGTCCGTGCCATTGCGACCTACATGGCCGACGTGTCCGGTGCACCGTCGCCGGATCGCAAGCGTAAGGGCGAGGCTGCGCTTGCGCAGGCGAAAGCGGGCGCGGCGGCTCCCGCGAAGGATTCACCGGGTGCTGCGATCTACGCCGCGGCTTGCGCGGGCTGCCATGAAAGCGGCCGCCCGGCACCCTATGGCGGTATCCATCTCGGCCTCAGCACGACGATCAGTGGCCCTGATCCACGCAATCTCGCCAACATCGTGCTGGCCGGCGTGCGTCCGGTCGAGGGCGAACGCAGCCCGATCATGCCGGGCTTTGCGGCGAGCATGAGCGATGCGCAGATCGCGACGCTCCTCAACTATCTGCGGTCGCGCTTCAGCTCCCAGCCGGCCTGGAGCGACGTCGAGAAGATCGTCGCGGAAGCGCGGCGCACCCAGACTGCCTATCTTGAGACCTCGGCGGGCGCACGTAATGCCCCGGCCGATCCTGCACAGCGAGACAAGCCATGATGACAGTGAAGGTCAATGGTCGGGATCACCAGGTTGACGTCGAGCCGGATACGCCGCTGCTCTACGTGTTGCGCGACGATTTGAAACTCAACGCCGCGAAGTTCGGCTGCGGCCTGGGCCAGTGCGGCTCGTGCACGGTGATCGTCGACGGCAAGGCGGTGCTGTCGTGCGTGACGCCGATGGTGCTGCTGGAGGGCAAGCAGGTGACGACGCTGGAGGGGCTCGGAACCGCTTCCCGGCCCGCGCCGATCCAGCGCGCCTTCATGGAAGAGCAGGCGGCGCAATGCGGCTACTGCATCGCCGGCATGATGATGCGGGCGCAGGCTTTGCTGCAACGAAATCCCAAGCCGACCGACGAGCAGATAAGGGCCGAGCTGGCGCCACATCTTTGCCGGTGCGGAACCCATATGCGAATCCTCCGCGCGGTGCATCGCGCCGCGCGGCTGATGGACACAGCCGAGCTTGCACCGGCAGACAACAGGAGCGCGCAATGAACGCCGCTCTCATCCTCGATCGTCGCCGTTTGCTCACGGGAGGCGGCGCCCTGATCGTCAGCTTCTCGCTCACGAACGCATTCGCGCAAGATCAGAATCCAGCGGCAATTCCTCCCGCGCCGAAACCGCCGGGCAGCCTTGAAAAGTCGCCGTATCTCGATTCCTGGATTCGCATAGATGCCGATGGAAGTATCACCGCGTTTACCGGTAAGGCCGAGCTGGGTCAGGGGTTCAAGACCGCATTCCAGCAGATCGCCGCGGAAGAGCTCGACGCTCCCTTCGCGTCGCTGAAGGTGGTTACCGCAGATACCAAGCTCACCGCGAACGAGGGCTATACGTCCGGCAGCAATTCGATGAAGGACGGCGGCACCGCGATCATGAATGCCGCAGCACAGGTACGCGAGATACTGGTCGCAGAAGCGGCGAAACGTCTCGATGTGCCCGCCGAGAACCTGCGTACCGAAAGCGGCGCGGTGATCGCGCCGGATGGGCGGAAGCTGTCTTACGGCGAGCTCGTTGCGGCCGATATGCTGCATGTGCAGGCGCGATCTTCCTCGAAGCTGAAAGACCCGGCGACGTTCAAGGTGATGGGCCAATCCATCCCACGCGTCGATATCCCAGCCAAAGTCACGGGCGGCATGGCTTATGTGCAGGACCTGCGGCTGCCGAGCATGGTACATGCGCGGGTGGTGCGGCCGCCGAGCTACGGCGCGCAATTGACCGAATGCGACCCGGCGGCGACCGAAAAACTGCCGGGCGTCGTCAAGGTCGTGCGTGACGGAAATTTCCTCGCCGTCGTCGCAAAGGGAGAATTCCAGGCGGTCAAGGCGATGCAGGCGCTATCCGCCGCCGCGAAATGGAAGGAAAACGCGCAGCTGCCGAAGCAGGATGACCTTCTGTCGGTACTGACGACCGGCTTGGCATCAAAAGATTCCGTCATCTTCGAACGCGGCAATCCCTCGGCCGGCGGGCAGAAGACCATCGAGGCCACGTATACGCGGCCCTACCAGGCGCATGGTTCGATCGGACCCGCCTGTGCGGTTGCGCAATTCACCGATGGCGCGATGACGGTGTGGTCGCATACGCAAGGCGTCTATCCTGATCGCGCGGCGATTGCTGAAATGCTGCGCCTGCCGCCGGCAAGCGTCCGCGTGATCCATGTCGAGGGCTCCGGTTGCTACGGCCATAACGGTGCGGATGATGCAGCCGCCGACGCCGCGCTGATCGCGCGCGCTCTGCCCGGCGTTCCGGTTCGCGTGCAATGGTCGCGCGAGCAGGAGCATGCGTGGGAGCCGTTCGGGCCGGCGATGGTGACAAAGCTGAAAGCTTCGCTCGGCGACGACGGCAGGATCGCCGACTGGAATTTCGAGGTCTGGAGCAACACCCATTCGATGCGGCCAGGCGGCGCCGGCTGTCTCCTGGCGGCGCAACACATGGCGCAGCCGTTCGCGGTGCCGGCGGCAAAGCCGCTGCCGTTGCCGGAAGGCGGCGGCGACCGTAACGCGATCCCGATCTATGCCTTCCCCAATGCGCATGTGGTGCATCACTTTCTCCCGGATATGCCGATCCGGATTTCCGCGATGCGTGCGCTCGGCGCCTATCATAATGTGTTCTCGATCGAAAGTTTCATGGATGAACTGGCCGATCTCGTCGGCGCCGACCCCGTCGAATTCCGCCTGAAGCATCTCGACGACCCCAGAGGCCGTGACGTAATCGCGAAAGCGGCCGAGGGCTTTGGCTGGAACAAGGGGCAGAAAGCTGCGCAAGACCGTGGCTTCGGCTTCGCCTTCGCCCGCTACAAGAATCTCGCAGCCTATTGCGCCATAGCGAGCGAGGTCGAGGTCAATCGCGAGACCGGCCGCGCGCGGCTGGTGCGAGCGGTCGCAGCCGTTGACAGCGGGCAGGTGGTCAATCCCGATGGGCTGACCAACCAGATCGAGGGCGCGATCGTGCAGTCGACGAGCTGGACACTGTACGAGCGCGTCACCTTCGACGAGAGCCGGATCACCAGCATCGACTGGCAGACCTATCCGATCCTGCGTTTCGATGCGGTGCCCGAGAAGATCGAGGTGCACATCATCAACCGCCCCGGCAAGCCGTTCCTCGGCAGCGGGGAGACCGGGCAGGGGCCGGCGGCGGCTTCGCTCGCAAATGCGATTGCCAATGCCACCGGTAAACGGCTACGAAACCTGCCGCTGACACGGAAACGCATCAAGGATGCGTTTGACGCGTAAGCGCCGCGCCGGAGAAGCGCCAGTTGGTTCATTTGATTTGAGGGAGTAAACGTCATGACGCATGCCATCCGCTTTCACACGACCGGCGGGCCTGAAGTGCTCGTCTGGGAGGAAGTCCAGGTCGGCAAGCCCGGACCGGGCGAGGCACGGATCCGCCACACGGCGGTCGGCTTGAACTTTGTCGATATCTATAACCGCTCCGGACTTTATCCGGCGCAGTTGCCGAGTGGGCTCGGCGGCGAGGGCGCGGGCGTGGTCGAGGAGGTCGGTTCGGGCGTTACCCATCTCAAGCCGGGCGACCGCGTCGCCTATGGGGCCGCACCGATCGGCGCCTACGCCGAGGCGCGGCTGATCCCGGCCGATCGCCTGCTCAAGCTTCCCGACAGCATCGACGACAAGACGGCGGCCGCGATGATGCTGAAGGGCCTGACCGTGCAATACCTGATCCGGCAGACCTATCGCGTTAAATCGGGCGACACCATCCTGCTGCATGCGGCGGCCGGTGGTGTCGGCCTGATCCTCTCGCAATGGGCGAAACATCTCGGTGCCACCGTGATCGGCACCGTTGGCAGCGACGAGAAGGCGAAGCTCGCCAAGGCGCACGGCTGCGCCCACACCATCGTCTACACCAAGGAAGATTTCGTCAAACGCGTCGACGAGATCACCGGCGGCAAGAAGGTGCCCGTGGTCTATGATTCCGTCGGCAAGGACACGTTCCTGAAATCGCTCGATTGTCTCGCGCCGCTCGGCGTTGCCGCGCTGTTCGGCCAATCCTCCGGCGGCGTCGAGCCCCTCAATCTCGGTCTGCTCGCGCAGAAGGGCTCGCTCTTCGTCACCCGTCCGACGCTCAACACCTACGCCGCCAAGCACGAAGCCTTGACGGCCATGGCGAAAGAGCTGTTCGACGTCGTGCAATCGGGCGCTGTCAAGATCGAGGTGCACCAGACCTATCCGCTGAAGGACGCGGCAAAGGCGCATGCCGACCTTGCCGCGCGCAAGACGACGGGATCGACGGTGTTCCTGGTCTGATAGGATCAAGCAGGGCGCGTGACCTGCTCTCGCACGTCACGCGTCTTGGGAGGTTCACTTTGCGGCGGGTGCCGGCGCCCGCTCGAGCGCATCGTTGTGGCTGAGGCTGAGCACGATGCCCATCGCGATGATGCCGAGCCCGGCCAGGAGCAACAATCCGCCGGTATAGCTGCCGGTGTGGTCCTTGATCCAGCCCATCGCGAACGGACCGGCAAAGCCCGCGAGATTACCGATCGAATTGATGACCGCGATACCTGCGGCGGCGGCAGCACCCGACAGGAAGGCGGTCGGCAGGGTCCAGAACACGGGCAGGCAGGCAAAGATGCCGAAGCCCGCCACGCAGAACGCGATCATCTTCAGCGTGGGATCGTCGAGCACGGTGGACGCGGCAATGCCGGCGGCGGCAATGAACAGCGGAATCCCGGTATGCCAGCGCCGTTCGCCGACCCGATCGGAGCGCAGGCCCCACCAGACCATGGCGATGGTGCCGACGACATAGGGCGTGGCCGAGACCACCGTCGTCATGAAGGTCGTGAGGCCGAACGCCTTGACGATCTGCGGCAGGAAGAAGCCGAGCCCGTAGTTGGTCGCTACCGCGCCGAAATAGACCAGGCTCAGTCCGATCACGTGCGGGTTCACCAGCACCTGCCCTACCGTGAATTCCTTCACCGCCTCGCGCTGCTTGCGCTCGAGCGTGAGCCGATCGTTCAGCCAGTTGCGCTCGTCGGTGGCGAGCCAGGTTGCATCGGCGGGCTTGTCCGTCAGGTAGAAGAACACGAAGCCGGAGAGGATGATGGCCGGGACGGCCTCGATGATGAACAGCCATTGCCAGCCGGCCAGTCCTCCGGCGCCGTGCATCGTCAGCAGCAGGCCCGAGATCGGCGCGCCGATCACGGTCGAAAGCGGGATGGCGGCCATGAAGTAGCCGACGATGCGGGCCCGGTATTCCGCGGGGAACCACAGGGTCAGATAAAAGATGATGCCGGGAAAGAAGCCGGCTTCGGCGGCACCCAGCAGCACGCGGATCAGGTAGAAGGCGTTCTCGTTGCCCATGCCGGTCGCCCGGGCGATATTCGGTATGAACGCCATCAGGCCGGACAGAAGACCCCAACTCAGCATGATGCGCGCGATCCATTTGCGTGCGCCGAAGCGCTCCAGCAGCAGGTTCGACGGTACCTCGAACAGGAAATAGGCGATGAAGAAAATGCCGGCGCCGAAGCCGAAAGCCGTTTGCGACAGGCCCAGATCCTGATTCATCGTCAGCGCGGCAAAGCCGACATTGACGCGGTCCAGATAGGCGACGAAGTAGCAAACGATCAGGAAGGGCACGAGGCGCTTCGTGACCTTGGCAAGCGTATTGATCTCTAGAGTGTTCATCGGACGGGCCCGTTATCTTGTTGAAACACGCCCGTGGGGCAAAAGAGTTCCCGGGCTTGCGTCTACAGTGACAACATTGTGAACCGTGGGGCAAGAGCGGGACAGTGCGGCGCAATATTCATCGAGCCGCCGGGCCGTCGGCAATTCGTCCGACGCGGCATCGCTCGCCGCCGCCCTCCGCGTCATTCAAGCCTGTTGCGAGCGGGTTCCTCACGAAGAACCCGACAATGGCCGGCTCACTGCGCCGTTTCGTGCTTGCGCAAATCCCTGGCGTGATCGAATTGTCCGGCTTGCAAATCCGCTTCGGCTGCAGCGACATCGGGTAGCGCGGCTTCGGCCAGGATCGCCTCGGTGATATCGTCGACCGAGCGGTCCGCGATTTCATGAATGAAGGTGATGTTCCTGTATTCACCGGAGGCCACGCGCGCGACAACTTCCCGCCGGGTTATCTCCGGATCGACGACGGCCTCGCGCCCGCGGCGGCCGTAATCGATCATCACGACAAAATACTGCATGCGCGCCAGTATTTCTGATAATCGAAAGTCCGTCAAGAAAAAAATTACGAAAAACAGAATTGTCGCCGAGAAGCGGGGGTGGGTCGCTCCGGAGGCGGCGGCATCCGGCGACCGGACACCGCCGGCCAGGGCGCCTTATTTTGCTCCCCTCGAGCCTTTGCGGGTGCGAGCGGCCGACTTTGCCCGCATCCGCTCGATCTGGCCCCGCGGCAGGGTCACGCAGATCTCGCCGATCCATTCCAGCTTCACCCCGTTGATCGGCTTGGCATTGAAACTCGTGAGGTTGACCGAGCTCGGCGTTTTGCCACGCTCGATCGTCTTCAGGTAGCGCTGGCCGGTCTTCAGCCGCACCACGGCTTCCTCGCCGAAGAAGCTCGCAAGCGGGTGCCGTTGTTCCCGGTAAACCACGATCACGTCGCCGTTTTCGTATTTGGGCAGCATGGAATCGCCGGCCACCTCGAAAGCGATGGTTTCCCCCGAGATCGGAAAGGGGAGTTCGACCTCGCCGAGGCCCTCAGGCGGCACTTGCTCGTTTTCAGGCTCGATGACGGCGCCCGCACCGACGCGGCCCATGATCGGCACCGAATTGAGCCCGAGATATTCCATGATCGGCCCGATTTCGGAGGCCTTTATCAGCCGGAGGCCCGACAGGATCTCGGAAACCGCCCCGGCGCGCACGCCCATGGCAATGGCAAGACCGCCCTTGCTCTTGCCCGTTCTCTCCAGCGCCCGTTCGATCGTGGCAGCGTCCAGCATGGCCATCCCTTTTTCCCAAAGTCCCGTCACCCCTCTCTTCTTCCGAATTTCGGAAAGAATAGCAATTACGAATATCAGAAATATGACTTAACTTAATATTCGGATTATCGGAATCTGTGGGAGCCTCGCGCATGATTCCACTCGGGGAAGGGTGCGGAGGGGAAAGGCAAGTCAATGCAGATACTTAGCTGGGCGCCGGAGCATACTTCGGCGCTACGGGAGTTCATTGCGCGCGGCATGTCCTTTGCGGCAGCCGCCGATGCGCTCAATGCGAGGTTCGGCACCGCCTATAGCCGCAATGCCGCGATCGGCCGCGCCAGGCGAATCGGGCTGGCTGTTCCGGTGCGTTGCGAGGACCGCCCGCCGCTTGTGCCGAGGGCACCGAAGGTTGCGACGACAAAGCCACGAAAGTTCTTTGGCGAAGCGGCCCCGCCGCGGGCTGCCGAGCGGGCCGAACCGGTGAAATTGCGCTGTGTCGGCATCCAGCCGCGGCTCGTTTCGCTGGTGGAGCTTGCGAAAGACGACTGCCGCTACCCCTATGGCGGCGACAAGGAGGGTGAGGCGATCACCTTCTGCGGGCATCCCCGCTTTGGGGCCTCGAGCTACTGCGCGCCGCATTTTCACCTGACGCGCGGTCCCGCCGTCGAGACCGGGCGTCCGGCCGGCCCTTTCGTGCTGCGGCTCGTGGAAGCCGCCTGAATGTCTCTTAGACGCCGTTTCGTTTCAATATCAGTGGGAAGGACATATGGCTCGCGTCAGACGCAGACGGTCGCTTCGGGCGGCCACCATTCACGACCGACGTGCGGCGGATCTGCCGCGCAACGCGGAAGTCGCGACGATCGAGGTAGACGATCCGCTGGCGCTCGAGCCGGGCGAGAAGATCGTCGCCTTGCGCTCGATCCGCAACGATCCGCTGGCGCGGCTGCACTCGCGCGGACAAATCGACGAGGCGCAATATCAGGGTGGTCGCGCCTTCCAGAACGACTGGGAGCGCGCCGAACGCGGACCGCAGGCGGTCGATCCTGCCCGCGAATATGTCGATGGCGTGCAGCGGCGCGAGGCGGTCACTGAAGGGCAGCGCCAGGCGGTGCTGCGGCTCAACCGTGCCGAGCGCGAGCTCGGCGCGGACGGATCGGCGCTGGTGCACGATGTCCTGGTCAAGGGAATGACCATGGGGCAGATCGGACAGCGGCGCGGCCTGTGTACCCAACGCTGGAAGGACTATTTCGCGCGGCGGTTCCAGGAATGCCTCGACCGGCTCGCGCTGATCTATGGCTTTGCGACGAAGCCGCGGTAGCGGCCTTCGTCACCATGGCGGGCGGAGATCGGCTTCGACGACTCGATACATTGAAGAAGCAAGGATCTCCGCAAGCCCGTTACTGGTGTCCGGGAGTTGCCGACGATTCGATCGGATGAGCCTTCTCATACGTCAGCCACAGCTCGATCAGCGCGAGGAACGCCATCATGATGCCGATGCCGATGGCAAAATGCATCGCGCGGGCCTGCGAAAATCCCAATACCCATGGCGAGACAATCAGCCAGAGGCCGAACAGGAGATTGGCCCATTCCTCCCAATTCGCATAAGCGAAGATCGCCGCCAGCGAGATCGCGACGACTGCCACGCTGCTGGCCCAGAAGTCCATCCTGGCCGTGCCGTTGGTCAGGCCAAACAGCCAGGGCGACACGAAAAGCACGACAGCCAGCACCACATTGTACAGATCGAGCACCGATTCACTCCGCCATTTCTTCATGGCTCAAGCTCCCTTCGGTTGATGAAAGACTGGGTCGGACTTGACAATCCGCTAACGTGGCTCCTGGTTCCGGCACGGGCCGATGTCGCCGGCCAGACTTTTGGCGTAGCAGTCGGTCGCCTAGAACGGACTGGCGTTGAAGCTGAGTGGCTGCACGACGTCGTAGGACGCCTTTGACAGCGGTACTGCATAATTCACCGTGAGCGCGCCGAAGGGCGAGGCCCAGGTCAGGCCGACGCCGACCGAGGAGCGTACGACATTGGAGTTCGCGATCTGCGCGGTCTGCCCGGCGAAGCTCGTTGCGCCCTTGTAGCCAAACACGCTGCCGGCATCGACGAAGGCGGACCCACGCAGGCCGTATTCCTTCGGGATACCCGGGATGGCGCTCTGCAATTCCGCGGTCGTGGCCCAGTACGCACTACCGCCGACATTGTCCATGGTCGAGCCGGGCGTGAGATCGCGCGGGCCAAAGCCGTTCGGCGCAAAGCCGCGCACCATGCTCGGGCCGCCGAAGAAATTGTTCATCATCGGCACCTGCTGGCCGCCCCAGCCGGTGATATAGCCGCCTTGCGCGCGCACCATGCCGGTGAGGTCGCTGCCGAGCGAGTGATAGTAGCGCACGTCTTCGGAGGTCCGCAGGAATCTCACATCGCCGCCGAGGCCGGCGAGGTCCTGGCGCAGTTGCGAAATAACACCGTTGGAGGGCAACTTGTTGTTGTCAAGCGTGTTGTAAGTCACCGTCTCGCCGGCGGCGGAGACCAGTTGGCGTCCGGCGGCCGCGGCCTGCCGCACCGGCAGCGAGGGGATTGCCGCCAGCGCCGCCGGATCGATCGTGATGTTCTGGTCATAGAGCGAATAGCGCCACTGTACGAGCGTCGTCTCGGTGACCGGCGTGCCCACGATGAAATTGGCGCCGTAGGTGTTGCTGCCATAGGATTGATAGGGGCTGGTGAAGGTTTGCCGGTCGAAGACCTCGACCCCGCCCGAGACGTGGTTGCCGAGCAAAGAGGGATCGGTGATCGACAGATTCGCGCCCCGCCCGTATTGGCCGTAGTTCACGGCGGCCTGAACGTTGTCGCCCGTTCCCAGGAAATTGCGGTCGCCGACCTTGACCTCGCCCATCCAGCCGTCGGTCGTCGAGTAGCCACCGGCGACGTTGAAATCCCCGGTCGCCTGGTCGACCGTCTCGACATCGAGCACGACGCGGTCAGGCGCCGAGCCGGGCTTCGTCGTGATCTTGACGCTCTTGAAGTAGTTCAAATCCTTCAAATGCTTCTCCGCGCGGTCGATCAGCGTCTTGTTGTAGGCGTCGCCTTCGCCGATATCGAACTCGCGCCGGATCACGTAGTCGCGCGTGCGGGTGTTGCCGTGGATCTCGATGTGCTCGACATAGGTGCGCTGGCCTTCGTCGACCACGAACGCCACGTCGATGCGCTGCTTGATGGCATCTCGCGTCGTCCGCGGCGTCGCATGCGCGAAGGGGTAGCCCTGCTTGGCCATCTCGATGGCGAGCGCTTCAGTGGCCTTGTCGAGCGCTATGCCGTCGAACATCGCGCCGCTCTTCGGCACGAGCAGGCGGCGCAGCTTGTCGGGATCGAGCCCCGGCACGTTGCAGGCGAGGGTAATGTCGCCGAAGCGGTAGACCTGCCCTTCGTCGATGACGAAAGTCAGTGAAAAACCCTTGGTGGCCGGGTCGTATTCGGCGCGCGCCTCGCTCACGCTGGCATCGGCATAGCCGTGGCTGCGATAATATCGCCGGATCTGTTCTCGGTCGTCATCGACGCGGTCGGGATCGTAGATGTCGCCACCGGTGAGGAAGCTCAGCATGGTGGTCGAGGACGTCTTGATCACCGCGCGGAGCTGACGGTCGCCGAAGACGTGATTGCCGACGAAATTGATCTGCCGCACCGTGGTCTTCTTGCCTTCGGTGATGGCGAAGACGAGATCGACGCGGTCGCTGCCGCGGTCGATGATCTGCGGAACAACACTGACCTCGTCGCGGCCGACGCGCCGGTAGGCCTCCACGATACGGTTGACGTCGCCCTGGACCGTCGCGCGTTGCAGCGAGCCGCGCGCCCTGGATTGCACGGCGGCCGCGAGATCCGCGTCCTTGACCTTCTTGTTGCCCTCGAAGGCGACGCGGTCGAGCACTTTGGCCTCGACGACATGCACGACCAGGCCACTTTGCGCACGTTCGATCGTCACCTTATCGAACAGGTTGGTCGCGACCAGCGCCTTCAGCGCGGCGTCACGCGCCGTTTCGTCATATCGGCCGTCGGAGGAGGCATGAAAATACGAGCGTACGGTCTCGGCATCGACGCGGCGATTGCCTTCGACCGTGATCGTGTCCGCGGCCATCGCCTGCACGGACGACAGACCGAGCACGGCAGCAAACATCGCAGCCGCAACTATGGGCCTGAAACACCGCAGGCGCTGGGCCTGATACTCGAACGACACGTCCCGCCTGTCCCATTGGCTTGCGAGGGCTCAATCGAAATGCCCGGGCAGGGCGAAAAAATGTCGGCCCGAAGGTCACTTGCGGGCCAATCATCAACGCTGCCACAATCGTTAACACCGCCACAATTTCGACGTTTTGCCGCACCGGCCATTCCCTGAATCGTTCGCAAGGCGGGCCAAAATGCCCGCTAGCCAAGGCAGCAGGAAAGGTCCGCGTCGCACGAAATCGCGACGCCGACATCCCGTGGGAGCCTCACATGCGCAACATCGCTTTCGCAGCCGCCATGCTGGTTCTGGTTGTGCCGGCCCGCGCCGCGGTCACGCCGGAAATCGATCCGCGCGCTTCGCTCGGCGTGGTGCAGCAGTGGATCTACAATTATCGCGCCAAGCCGGATTACGCCCATGTGCCGGCGGCCATGCGTGTGCTGTTTCATTCGCAGACCTTCAAGGAGCCGGAGAACGCCGGCATCTATCTCGGCTTCATCGCGGGCGCGATCGCATCGAATCCGGCCAAGGCCGAGCAACTGGTCAACAGCTTCTTTCCGGTGCCGCCGGAGGACGAATGGGTGATCGTCCGCGCCATCGCCTATTCCGGTCTGCCGGATTGGCGCAATCTTCTGCGCAGGGTCGCAACGAAGATGCCGGCGCGGCGGCCGATGATCGACGCCTATCTTTCCGGCACCATGCCGACGCTCTTTGAGATTCCGCTGGAGGAGAAGAGGCCGGGGATGATGGACAAGCTGCGTGGCGCCTTCAGCAAGCCCTTCACCAAGGAGCAGAAGAAGCTGAATACGACGGTGACCTATGCCGGCAATCAGGATCTTCTGGACACGCTCTGGGGCTATTACTTCGCGACCGGCTCGCATTTGCCGGTCCTGCGGATCATGCAGATGCTGCCCTGGTCGAAGAGCCGCGATACCATCGACAAGCTGACGGTCGGCAGCATGGCGCGTTACACGCTTGCAAGCTACGCCGTGCGCGACGCCAATCTGCGCGAATTCCTGCACACCGAATTGCCGAACCAGCCGGAGCCGATCAAGGTGCCGCTGGAGGAGGTGATCCACGCCGCCGATACCGTGCAGCTCGGCGCGGTGCGCAAGGATGCGCTCGCCGCCGTCGAGGAGCTCAAGACCAAGGGGTCGGATGCGCGGCGCAATCTCGACCTATGGGGCCAGGTCGGCGTCGGCGCAATCGCGCTTGGCTGCGTCTCGGCGGCCGCGCTGGGACAGGTCGAGGTCGCCATTCCCTGCGTGATCGGCGGCTCGGCGTCACAGGGACTGCTGTCGTTCTGGGAAAAGCAACAATAGGTGAGGTGAGCGGCGGGAGCGCGCGCGCTTTCGGCTCAGGTGCTAGAACAGCTGAATGAGTTCCCTGCACAGGCGAGCCTTCGTCGGGCTCGCCATCCTGTTTCTTGTCATGGCATCGCTGCTGTTCGTGGTGGCCGGAACGCTGCACTACTGGCAGGCCTGGCTGTTCCTCGCGGTTTACTTTGCAGCGTCGCTTGCGATCACGCTCTATCTGGTCAGGAAGGATCCGACGCTCCTGGAACGGCGGATGAGCGGCGGCCCCTTCGCGGAAAAGGAGCCTGCGCAAAGGATCATCATGTTCCTCACGTCGGTCGGATTCATTGCGTTGCTCGTCGAGCCGGCGTTCGATCGCCGCTTCGGCTGGTCCGATCTGCCGGCCTGTTTCGTCGTGGCCGGCGATCTGCTGATGCTGTTTGGCTGGCTCGGCATTTATTTCGTCTTCCGGGAGAACAGTTTTGCATCGGCGACCATCGAGTCCGCCGCGGACCAAAGGGTCATCTCGACCGGTCCCTATGCCTGGGTCCGTCACCCCATGTACGCGACGGCACTCCTGATGCTGCTCGGCATTCCGCTCGCACTTGGATCGTGGTGGGGCGTGCTGATTGTGATCGCGATCGTGCCGGCACTGGTATGGCGCCTGACCGACGAGGAGCGCTTCCTGTCGCAGAATCTGCCGGGTTATCCGGAATATCGGGGCAGGGTGCGTTATCGGCTGTTGCCGTTCGTCTGGTGAAATGCCCGTTTCGTGCCGGGCCCTGAATATCGGCGAATATCAAGGCATTGGCTCCCTTGCCGACTGCAACCGGTTACCCTCGAACGTCGGCTTTTGCCTGCGGTCGCGGCTGCTGGGCAAGCGCGGTTCGAACCGAACCCTTTGTAGAAGGGGCTTGACCGGCTTTGCTCCCGGCCGAAGCGTTAACCGCGGGACAAGACGGTATCGGTGGGGCAAAAAGACGGAAGCCCGCAAATGTGATTAACTGGCCTCCGAAGATCGGAGGAACGCAACCATGATCGAACCGAAACTGGAAGTGCCGGCCGAATTGCGTGAACTGGCCGAGAAGACCATCGACCAGGCAGAAAGGGCATTTGGGATGTTCTTCGATGCCGCTAGCAAGTCCATGACATCGGTGCCGGGGGCGGGATCGGACATCTCGAAACAGGCTCTCACGTTCACCGAGCAGAACATGAAGGCGGCATTCGAGCACGCTCGAAAACTGGTTCATGCCACCGACCTGCAGGAGGCGATGCGGATCCAGTCGGAATTTTTGCGCAGCCAGTTCACCAGCGCCGGAGAGCACATGCGGCAAATTACCGGCTCGGTGATGTCGTCGGCGAAGGACGCCGCCAAGGGCAAATTCTAGATCAGCCAATTTCCAGGACGGACTTCCGGGCGGCGCTGAAAGCGCGTCAGTAGTCGCCGGGGTTGGCGATCATCGGCTGGGTCGTGTCTGCCGGCGCGAGGTCGCTGATCGCAGCATCGTGCAGGAATTTGTCGAGCGTCGCCTGGATCTTCTCCTTGACGGAATCGGGACCGCGGTCGCTCAACTGCGTATGCAGCGCACCGGTATCGACGATGTCGATGCCGTCGGATTTTGCCTTGGATGCCGGCGGCAGCACACCGGGATCGGTCTTGAAGTGCGGGTCCTTCGAGCGGAAGGAGAGTATCTTCATCTTGTCGCTCAGCACGAACGGCACCCGCAGATTGTCCAGCGTGATGACTTTCGACACGAGTTCCGGATGCTGTTTCGCGACATACATCGAGACATCGCCGCCGTTTGAATGACCGACGAGGGTCAGGTGATCATATTCGGCGTGCGGCTTGCGCTTCTGCAATTCGCCTAGGACAAAGAGAATGTTCGACTCGCAGCGCATATAGACCTCGCGCCGGCCGACATATGGCATCCCGACGTGGGTCATCAGAGGCGGATCGGTCGGAAGGTCCTGCTGGATGCTGGCGACCAGATAGCCTCGCGCCGCAAGCGCGTTGGCAAGGAAGCTGTATTCGGTGTTCTTGACCGTGTTGCCGTTGCTGATAATGGCGATCGGAAGTTTCCAGAGGCCATTGTTGGCCTTCATCTCGTAGTCGCGGCGCACGGCGAGGTCGACCGAGACCGGCCGCTGGCGTGCCGCGTCGAACAGGTTGAGCGTTTCATGCCGGATGGCCCATCTGCTGATAGCAAAATACTCGCCTGCTGCGAGAACGCAGAGGCAGGCCAAAATCGCAAATGCCCTTTTCATGTTTCCAACCCGATCACTTCTCGCTCAACATATAGTGTTGTTATGCCTGGCGAGCGGCCTTGGATCGCGGGTGGAGGAATTAAATTTTAGCAAGTTCGTCCGGAATAACCGTGCGCTTGGTCACGCGGACTGTCTGGACGGCAAGGATTTGGAGGCGCGGAGGGCTGCGTCTATCTTCGACTGAACGCGTCGCACGGCCAGGGTGGGCAACCGCGTTTGGGTCCGGCCGGTCTTGGTTTTGTCGCCGATCTGGTAGCGCCATTCCCAGATATCCGGCTCAGCCGTGGCGACGACAGTGAACTCAATACCTTTGTAAATCACGGCGTGTTTTCCGGTCCCAAAATTGGATAAGGACACCGTCAGTCCCTGCTCGATCAATCCGGACTACTACGGAAACTGGCAGAATCCGTAATGACAATCGCAGGTACGCTACACTTGTGTGCAGAAAGCATAGGTCGCGAGGGATAAGGTATAATAATACTATTTTTCGTTCTGGGAAGGCACCGCCCGGTGGCACGTTCAAAAAGTAGGCGATTGCGAAAGGCCTGCGCCGGAGGGACTTCCCGAATTACACGGTCTAGCGCCGGCGGGTGATTGCAACTCCGAGCAGGAATGCAATGAACAGGCTGGTCAGGGGTGCTTCGCGGGTCGTGGTGCGAAGTCTTGCCAGCGGCTGTCCCGGCCGTTGTGCGCTCTCGATCGCCGCGTGCAGCCGGTCGACCGCGACCCGCAGGCCCGTAGTTACCTCCTCGATCGTGCGCGAAACATCGGTTGCGGTGTCGATCGCGCGTTCCGCCATGCTTGGCGGCGAGGCGAGTTGCGGCGGTTCGATGCCCATCAAACAAAACTTTCCAAAAAGGACAATGAGGCCGCCACCTTTTGCTATCCGCGACAGGCGCCGTGTTGAGCGGCAGGTGACGGCGTCCATGTGAAAATGCGGGGCTGCGAGGATTGTTCCCGCGAATTCGGCAAGGCGCCGATCGCCGACAAATGGCTGTCCGAGAATCTCTGCTACCCTGCTTCGTAGTTGTGGCAGGGGGTTCAAGATGTCCGGGAACGACATGCCGGGATCCATCGCGGTGCTCGGCGCGCCCATCGATATGGGCGCGTCCCAGCGCGGCACCCTGATGGGACCGGCGGCGCTTCGTACTGCAGGCTTGTTGACGCTGCTCGAAAGCCTCGGCCTCGGGGTGACCGATCACGGCGATCTTTCCCTCGCGGGCATGGCCGACCTCTCCGACCCTCCGCCTGGCAACGCAAATCATTACCGCGAAATCCAGCGCTGGACGCGCGCACTGAGCAAGCGCGGCTACGAGATCGCGCGCTCGGGCTCAATCCCGATCTTTCTCGGCGGCGATCATTCACTGTCGATGGGATCGGTGAATGCGATGGGGCGTCACTGGCGGGAGCAGCGGCGTGAACTGTTCGTGCTGTGGCTCGACGCGCACGCCGACTACAACACGCCCGCGACCACGCTGACGGCCAACATGCACGGCATGGCGGCATCGTTCCTGTGCGGCGAGGGCGGCCTCGAGCATCTGCTCGGCGATGAGCCCCGCGCTTCCATCACGCCCGATCGGCTGGAATTGTTTGGCACGCGCTCGATCGACAAGCTGGAAAGAGAGCTGTTGCGCGAACGCTGCGTCAGTATCGCCGACATGCGGCAGATCGACGAGTACGGCGTCAGCGTCCTGATCAGGCGCATGATCGACAAGGTCCGCGGCCGCGACGGCGTGCTGCATGTCAGTTTCGATGTCGACTTCCTCGACCCAGCCGTGGCGCCGGGCGTCGGCACCACCGTCCCGGGCGGGGCGACCTATCGCGAGGCGCATCTGGTGATGGAACTGCTGCACGATTCCGGCCTGGTGCGCTCCGTCGATATTGTCGAGCTCAATCCGTTCCTCGACGAGCGCGGCCGCACCGCGCGCACGGCCGTCGAGTTGATCGGAAGCCTGTTCGGCCAGCAGATCACCGACCGGCCGACGCCGAGCAATGCGATCTCGACCAACGAGTGAGGCGAGCCGCTATCCGGCAGGACGGATTTTCGTGGCATTGAAATAGCGGGCCAGCGCATCCGGTGAGCCGTCGGGTTCTGCGAGCGCCACGTAAGTATCCGGCCTCAGCAGATAGAGCGCGCTGCGTGCCAGTCCCGCGCCGGCGTATTGCGGCCGCCATGCAAAGACGTGCAGTGGCAGCTTGTGCTGCGCGCACCATGCGGCGAGTGCGGGGCTTGCTTCGCCGTACACATGGACCTGCCAATCCAGGCTTGTGAGCGGCGCAAAATTATCCACGCCGTCGACCGCGACCCATGGCAGGCGATCGCCACCTTGCACGCGGCCGGCCGTGCCCCGGCTGAGGGGACCGCCGCGATAGCTGATCCGGGTCTGTGAGACGGTTCGGAATGCAAATCTCCGCACCACCTCGAAGCTGAACAGGATCGGCATCATGATCGGGGCGAGACGAGTGCGTATCAAGGCCGCGAGCGCACCCTGTCCGGTCGCGAAGGTGAAGGCACGGTCGGTGCTTGCGACCAGCCGTTGGGCAAAGCCGATGCGTTCGGCCTCATAACTGTCGAGCAGCAGGTCGGGGGCGCGGCCTTTGACGACCGCCGCCAGTTTCCAGGCGAGGTTGATGGCATCGCCAATCCCCGTGTTCATGCCCTGGCCGCCGGCCGGGCTGTGGATATGCGCGGCGTCGCCGATCAGGAAGGCACGTCCTTTGCGGAAGTGCTGCGCCACCCGGTGATGCACATGATAGGTCGAGAACCAGTTGACCCTGGCGATGGCAAGCTTCATCTGGCCGATGGCGTGGTCGCTGACATCGGCGAAGGTCAGTGTCTCAGCGCGGTCCGCGCGTTCGTCGCGCACCGTGCCGATCAGCCGCGCGCGCCCCGGTCCCGCCAGCGGAAAGACCGCGACGAAATCGGCCTCGTCGAGATCGATGTGCAACTCGCCGTCCAGCGCCGGCCCCGTGGCGTCGACGTCGGCGACGTAGAAAAGGTGCTGGTAGGTGCCGCCGGGAAAGCCGGTGCCGATGGTTTCGCGCACCTTTGAGCGCGCCCCGTCGCAGCCTGCGAGATAGATCGCCTCGTGATCGCTTTCGCTGCCGTCGGCTCCGCGCAACCGCGCCACGACGCCGTTCGCCTGTTCGGTGAAGCTGACGAGCTCGGTGCGCCGCTCGACGGAGACGCCGAGCGTGTCCAGCTTCGCGGCGAGAAGCTTTTCATGTTCATCCTGCGGGAAGATGTGCAGGAAAGGGTAGGGCGTGAGGCCCTTGCCCATGTCGTTCAGGGAAATGCGCGCCTTGCGCTCCCCGCCAACCCAGAGATTGGCCGCAGGCGTCCGATGGCCTTTCGCGACCACGGCGTCGGCGAGGTCAAGCTGCCGGTAGAGTTCGAGGGTGCGCGCCTGTACGGCGAGGGCGCGCGAGGTCGTTCCCGGCTCCGCGGTCTTGTCGACGATCCGCACCTTGATGCCGAGTTTTGTCAGCCAGAGGGCCAGCACCAGGCCGGTCGGGCCGGCTCCAACGATCAAGACATCGCTCTCGCTCATCTGCTACACTCCCGGCCAACGATATATCGTACCTTTCCCGTAGCGGGACGGTGTGGAAAAACTTCGGGGGAACCATGCGTGATCGGAAGTGGTCGAGGCGCGATGTACTCAAGACTTCGGCCGTCATCGCGGGAGGCGCGCTGTTCGCAGAACCCGCGCGTGCCGCCCCGCCGCCGCCGACCAGCGTTACGCCGGAACTGATCGAAGCAGCGTGCAAGGAAGGCAAGGTCGCCTATTATTCGGCGCTCGAACTCAATACCGCCGAACGGCTCGGCAAGGCGTTCGAGGCCAAATATCCCGGCATCGCGGTGCGCGTCGAGCGCTCCGGGGCCGAGCGGATCTACCAGCGCATCGCGCAGGAGCAGAGCAGCGGTATCAATGCGGTCGACGTCGCCAATTCCACCGATCCGGCGCACTACCTGGATTGGAAGTCGAAGGACTGGCTCGCGGCCTATGTCCCCGACGACGTCGCCAAATATTTCCCGGCGGACCAGGTCGATCCCGACGGCACCTATGCGACCTCCTGCGCCTGGATCGAGGTGATCGGCTACAATACGGGCCTGGTGAAGCCGGAGGACGCCCCGAAGAGCTATGCCGACCTGCTTGATCCGAAATGGCAGGGCAAGATCGTCAAGGCGCATCCCGGCTATAGCGGTGCGATCATGACCGCGACCTTCGTGCTTTCGCGCGAACTCGGCTGGCAATTCTTCGAGAAGCTCGCGCAGCAGAAGATCCTGCAGGTGCAGTCGGCCGCCGATCCGCCGAAAAAACTGCTGCTCGGCGAACGCGCGGTGATGGCCGACGGCAACGACTATAACCTCCTGCTCCTGAAGGACCAGGGCAAGCCGGTCGAATGCGTCTATGCCAGCGAAGGCTCGCCGCTGATCATCGTTCCCTCCGGTGTGTTCAAGAATGCGCCCAATCCAAACGCGGCGCGGCTGTTCCAGAGCTTCTTCTTCAGCGTCGAGGGGCAGCAATTGCTGGTCGACAATTTTGCCCATCGTTCCTTCCATTCGCAGGTCAAGGAGAAGCCGGGACACCAGCCATTGTCGGCGATCAAGCTCTTGAAGTCCGATCCCGCTGCGGTGCTGGCGCAGAGCGAGGACATCAAGGCGCGCTACGCGAAACTGTTCAGGGTGTGAGGCCTCAATCGCGGCTGTCGCCACGTTCGCGACCGAATTGATCATCTGCGTGTCGTAAGACTCCAAGGCTGCAGCACCGTGCTTTGTCCCCGTCGCGAGTTCATTTGCGTGGAGGCACGCGCCCCCGCGAGACCTGAGAGCGGAGTGCGTCGGGCGATCGAGCTCCGGCTAGGTCTTGCGGCCATAGTTCAACAGGCCGCCGCTTGTCTTCGGCGGATGCGCGCGCAGCGCTTCCTCGTTTGGCTCGGTGCCCCAGCCCGGCCGGTCGGGCACGATGAGATGGCCGTCCACAATCTCGGGCAAATGGGTGAAGAGCTCATGGTCCCATTCGAGACGGTCGATGTCGATCTCCATGATGCGCAGGTTCGGCACCGCCGCGCAGAAATGCGCATTCATCATCGAGCAAAGATGGCCGTAGAAATTGTGCGGCGCGACGTTGACCTCGTGGGCTTCGGCGGCTGCGGCGATCTTCATCGATTGCCAGACCCCGTTCCAGGGCGTGTCGATGATCGCGACGTCCATAGCCTGCTCGCGAAAATACGGCTTGAATTCACGCAGGCCCAACAACGTCTCGCAAGAGGAGATCGGATGCGGGCTCTGCCGCCGGATCAATCCCAACGCTTCCGGATTGTAGCTGTCGATCTCGATCCAGAACATGTCGAGGTCTTCGATGGCGCGCAAGATCTTCAGATAGCCTTCGGTCCTGGCGTTGAAATTGAGGTCGAGCAGGATGTCGACGTCGGGGCCGGCCCCGTCGCGGATGGCTTCGAGATGCATGCGCAGGTCGCGCAGTATCTTGCGTTCGACATTGATCTCCGGCTGGAACGGTGCGCCGAATCCGGGCCGCCAACCCGTGGGCTTGCCATTGTCGTAGCTGAAGATGTTGGTCTTCAGCGCGGTGAATTTTTTCTCCCGCACCTCGCGGCCGATCGCCTTGACGCCGTCGAGGCTTTCGATCGTCGGCTTGTACCAGGAGGGATGATTGATGCGCCAGGTCGCGCAATGCGACCAGTAGAGGCGGATGCGGTCGCGGATCTTGCCGCCGAGCAACTCGTAGCAGGGCACCCCAAGCAGCTTCGCCTTGGCATCGAGCAGGGCGTTCTCGATGGCGCCCAGTGCTTGCGCGACTACGCCGCCGGCAGCCGGACGCGTTGCGGCGTAAAGCTCCGCGTAGATGCGCTCGTGCTGGAAGGCGTTCTGCCCGATCACGCGCGTCGACAGGCGCTGGATGGCGGCGCCGACGCCCGGCGAGCCGAAGCCTTCATCATATTCGCTCCAGCCGATCACGCCGTCTTCGGTCGCGACCTTGACGAAGTGGTAGTTCCTCCAGCCCGCGTCACAGGCGAGGATTTCGACGGTTCTTATTTTTGATCCCTTGGTCATGACGTTCCCTCTGATTTTGGCTGACTATGCCGGGGTTTGCGCGGCCGATCCATCGAAAGGCACACTAGACTCTTGCTTTAACGCGTTTTCTTCACGCGAACCGGTTTCCACTTTGCTGGAAAACGCTCTAGCGACCGTCGGCGCAGGCCGTCGTGCGCGGCTGGCAGCGGCCCTGCGTTCGCTCATCGGAATTGCAGCGTTCCACGGCCGCGCCCTGTGCGCTCGGATAGGTCGTGCCGCCCGCCGTGAACGAGAGATTCCAGCGCCGTCGCTTGTAGGTGCCGACGAAGGTCGCGAGTGCTGCGCATTGCTGGCCGGAAAAGCTCACCACTTCGCAGCCGCCGCGGCCGAACCGCGCGCACTGCTTCAACACCTTCGCCTCGGCCTCCGGCTGCGAGAGCATCTTCCAGGTTGAGGAATAGGAGCCGTCGGCCGTGAACGCGATCGCGCCCCAGCCGCCTTCGGACGAAGCTGACGGGTTCCGATCCGGAATGGACCGGTCCCGGTCCGAGTTATCCTGGTTGTGGTCCGGCCTGGATGAGCCGGAAGGCGATGTCGAAGACTGGGAGTTCGGGGAGTAGGGCGTCGGCGCGACAAAGGACGGCAGCTTTTCAAACCCCTGCGCGACGACGTAGCCGCGCGGCGACACGCCCTCGGCGGCAAACGCGTCGGGCAAGGCCAGGCTTGCGATCAGGACAGCAGTGACCGCTGTCCTTACCGGCGCCGCCATGGATCGAACGGTCTGCATGCCCCCATTTCCCATTTGCAGACGATTATCTCCGGCGAATTTCCCAAGAATCTTCCCTGCAAACAAGGGCCGCCGGCCGTTCCGTCGGCGGATTTTCGCGTGGTTCCGTCGGTGCCGGAGGCGACCGCGGCAGCGACTGCCCGCGTCTATCGCACCGTTTCACCGAACAGGCCATCAATCCGGAAGGAATAGCCGACGCCGACGATATAGTCGGGCGCGTTGTGGTTGAGGCCGAACGCGATGTGGAAGTCGACCTGCTGGAGCCGGTTGATGTGATAGACCGCACCCGAATTCCAGAGATGGCTCGGACCCGCGCCTTGCGGATAATCGCCGACATATTCGGTGAACAGGCTGAGTTGATCGTTCAGCTTCCTCTCCAGCACGAAGGTCGCTTCCGTGATGCTCCGGGCCGTCGGGTCATAGGGACGGAAGAATTCGGTGAACATGCCGCTCACGCCCCAGCCATCGTGCAACTCCCATGACCATGGAAATTGCAGATAAGGCTGCGGCCCGCGGCCTGCGATGTCGACGGCGCCCGTCGGCAACGCCACGCCGGCGACGACGGAAAGATCGACCTTGCCTGGCGCCGGGCTGATCTGCCATTTCACCGCAGGCGAGACATCCGTGAATCCGGAACCGGCCGGTCCCTGCAGCGGGGAAACGTAAGTCGGAAGGTCGACGAGTATTTCCAGGCAGGGCGCGACGCCGAGCCGCCATCGGCTGTTGGTGCCGTCGATGATGCGCCCCTGGTCGCGCATGCTGAAATTCGCGCCGTTTTCATTCTGCAAGCTGCCGACGGGCACGACGATGCTCGAATTCGTGACGTCCGGACGGTCGGTGGCGATCTCATCCTTGGCGGTGGGGCACGTCTCGGCGCGGGCGCAAGTCGCGCCGAGAATGAACAGTGCCGCAAGCAGGCAGGCTTGGCGAAGGATATGATGTCGGCTCACGGCACATTCGATCGAAGAGAGAGGAGCGGTTGCTGTCAGTTTCCTAACGTTGAGACGCATGGATTATTCCCGACGGCACCATAATGGTAACCTGTGCCGGACGGTCATCATGTTTCGTGGGATCGTCCCGAAAATGCGCAAATCGTTATCATTTTTGGCCACAATCCAAAACGACCTTCAAAACATGAAAACCTTGGCGATCATTTCAGTTCTGGCGCTGCTCACCATCGGTGGGGCCGCCTATACCGATCAGCTTTTCACCAGCAATCAGCGGACTGCTCAACGGGTGAACTGAGCGGATTTTTTCAAATCGCGTCATCTTTGGGGGGACGATAGCGATGCTTGGTGTTGATCAATTTCTGCGTTTGATGTCCGTGCCGGCGGTTATCGTCGCGTTCGTGGTGGCATCGCAAGTTTCGGCCGCGTTGAATCCGCCGCCGCCAACGGCAATGGTCAGCGACTAACGCGGCCGCCGCCTGTTCCGACCGATCTGTGTAGCAACATGACGCTGCTTGCCGTGACGGCGGGCGCTGAGGTTGCGCCACGCCGTCCGCCATCAGCGGCCGCCGCTTGTGTTTCTTACGTGAGCCTTACGGATCATCGGCCAAGAAGGCGGTCAAGCCGGCTTGATGCCGTCGTGCCCGTGTCGTGATGGTGGCGGATAGTCTATACGAAGCCTATGACCGATCCGACACCAGCCGCTGCGAGCGAGGCACACGAACTGGATGGCACGGTGAATCTCGCTGGATCCGGTACCGTCGCCACGCGACGAACTCCTTCGCGACGGTGATGCTGGTGTGGTTCGCGACTATCGCGGTGCTCGGATTGGTCGGGATCGCAAGGGCATCCCGGCGTGTTCGCCGCGCTCAATCCGGTCTACGGCCTTTCTTATCTGTTCTCCAACAGGATGTCGTCGCTCGAGGAAGTCGCGCCCGGATTTTGGCGCGCCGAAGCCCGCTTCGGCTTCATGGAGCGTCCCAATATCCCCGAACTACTCTCGGCCAGCAAGTCGCTCGGCTGCACCATCGACCTTGGCGACGTCACCTATTATGTCGGCCATGAAACGGTGATCCATCGCGAGGATGGCAGGGGCCTGCCGGCCTGGCAGGAAAGGATATTTGCCGTGATGGA
>Ga0207707_10000170_pt1 | contig 68142 bp, 60 predicted proteins | sample KBSC83BmetaG_FD_184336 | JGI IMG/M metagenome (GOLD analysis project Ga0207707, IMG submission 184336) | Corn rhizosphere microbial communities from Kellogg Biological Station, Michigan, USA - KBS C8-3B metaG (SPAdes) (version 2) | ecosystem: Host-associated > Plants > Roots > Rhizosphere ... | reverse complement strand
CGGGCTACTGTCGCGCTGCCCATACGTTAGAGCAACCGCGACTCGCGGAGGAGGAGAATCGCCATGCCGTTCTACGAGAGAGGCCCCGTCCGCATCCACTACCGGGAGGTCGGCACCGGCTTTCCCCTGCTCCTCATCCCCGGCGGGGGCCTCAACTCGGCCCTCTCGTCCTGGCAGACCGCCTCGCCCTTCGACCCCATGGAGCGGTACCAGGGCGACTTCCGCTGCATCTGCGCCGACCTGCGCAATGCGAATCCCGGCCAGTCCCGAGGCCCGCTGGAGATCGATCGCCCCTGGGACGCCTACACCGACGACCAGCTCGGGTTGATGGACCACCTGGGCATCCGGGAGTTCCTGGTGATGGGCTTCTGCATCGGCGGGCCCATGATCCACAACCTGATCCGGCGAGCGCCGGAGCGCGTCGTGGCCGCCGCGATGATGCAGCCGAGCGGCTACCGGCCCGAGCTCCCGGACCTCTTCTACCAGAACAACATCAAGGGCTGGGGCCCGCAGCTCTGCGAGAAGCGGTCCGACGTGACCATGGACACGGTCCACGCCTTCCTCACCAGCATGTACACGAACCGCGCCGACTTCGTCTTCACCGTCTCGCGCGACTCCGTGCGCTCGATCAAGACCCCGCTCCTGATCGCGCCCGACGACGTGCCCGCGCACCCCTACAAGGTCGCGATGGAGGTGGCGAGCCTGGCCCCGAACTCGGAGGTCACCATCTACCCGTGGAAGGACTCCCCGGCGCACATCGACGAGGTGGTGGAGCACGCTCGCCGGTTCCTGAAGGCGCACGTGCCCGCGATGCGGTGAGGGCGTCCTCCGGGAGGCGGCCGAGCACCTCGTAGCCGGCTCGCCGAGGCCCGCGGCCGGCCTGGCCGGGCCCGCTTGCGGATCCTTGCCCGGACTCCGGGTCGCCCCGTCCGGCGGCGCCCCACCGCTGGCCACAGCGCATCGAATCGGCCCGACACCGACCTGGTTCCGATCTCCGGGGCCATCGGCACCGACCGGCTCGTCGACGAGACGATCGTCCGGTTCACCCACACCATCGAGATGGAGTGGATGCTGCACGGGATCGCGCCCACCGGCCGGCGCGTGGAGTGCCCGATCGTGGCGATCGTGACCTTCCGTGACGGCAAGCTGTCCAACGAGCACGTCCACTGGGATGAGGCCTCGGTACCGGTGCAGCTCGGCCTGCTCGACGCTAACGAGCTGATCGAGCGCGCGTGGGCTTCACGCCCACACTATCCACAGTGAGTCGCCGCTTGCTCCTCTCGGAAACGCAAAGGTTGCAGCGATGTGGGTTCCGCCGTTCTCTATCAGAGCGCATCCTTTGCGCGCCATCGTCGTGAGCGCCTGCGGTGGCCATCGCGAGCGCGATTCGAGGTGATTCGAAGCGGTTCAGAACGCAAAACAAATTGACACGATCCGACACGCTTCATACACTCTGCGAACTCGCTCGATGAATCCTCGTTTCTGGAGATTCCACATGGTATGGCTCGGCACTCTCGGGCTGTTGCTCGCCTGCGCGTCGATGGCCTGGGCGGCCCCGATCTACACGACAGACTTCTCCGCCAACGAGAATCCGATCTCGGAGAGCGGAGCCTGGAGCCACATCAGCCCACTGTGGGCGAACGTGCAAACCGCCGGAGGCCTCGCGTTCGGGACGCAGGTAGGCAACCTCGCGAACCCGGCCGCGTTCAACGATTCGAACGCGACCCTCTCCGGCTTCTCTCCGGACGTGACGATCACCGCGACGGTGCATCTCGCCTCGAACATCGCGGACGGGCAGACGCACGAGGTGGAGCTGCTCTTCCGCATGGGGGGCGGCGCGACCCAGACGCGTGGCTACGAGATGAGCTTCGACACCGGCGGCAACGTGACGCTGGTCCGCTGGAACGGTGACCTCGGTGACTACACGTTCGTCAACCACACCGGGGGCGCGAACAACGAGGTGGGCGGGCTCAAGGACGGCGACGTGATCTCGGCCAAGGCGTCCGGAAACACCTTCACCGCCTCGGTGAACGGCGTCCCGATCTACACCGCCACCGACGACACCTGGAAGGACGGCCAGCCCGGGATCGGGTTCTTCGTCCGGAGGGATGACGGCCTCGCCGCGGACGCCGACTTCAACGCGAAGTACGCGCTCTCGAGCCTCAGCGTGGTGGACGACGGGACCGTACAGGGACCCACCGGACCTACCGATCCCACCGACCCGACCGGACCTACGAATCCCACGGATCCGTCGAATCCCGATCCGCCGCTGGCCGCGACGCCGGAGCCGGTGACGCTCGGGCTGGTGGGCTTCTCGCTGACGCTCGCCGGCTGGTACGCGTCGAAGCGGCGGCCGGCCTAGCCCGCCACCACGACCCGCTTGCAGTCACGCGCCGGGAGAGGCCGCCGAGCCTCTCCCGGCGCGCTTTTTTTCGAGCCGCCGCTGCGCCGCCGTTGCTTGACACACCCTCCCCGGACGCGCACCATCGGGCCCGCACCGGATGGCCTCGGCGAGCCCACGATTGCGCCCGCGGAGGACGGGGCGAGAGGAGAGTGGCCGATGCGTGTCGTCGCCTGGCTCGTCCTGTTGCTCACCGTCTGCGGCGCGAGCCCGGCCTGGCCGCAGACGGCGGCGGGGCCGTTCGGCGAGGTCGCCCACCACGTGGTCCGGATCGACGGCCTCCGTGTCCACTACGGTGACCGCGGGCTCGGGTGAGCCGGTGGTCCTGATCCCCGGCTGGCCGGAGATGAGCTGGATCGCCTGGCGCAAGGTCATTCCTCTTCTCGTCGAGGCGGGGCGCGAGGTCTACGTGCTGGAGCCGCGCGGCTTCGGCGACAGCGACAAGCCGCAAGGCGGCTACGATCTCGACACCGCGGCCCGCGACCTGCACGGCTTCCTGTCGGCGGCCGGGCTCGCCCGCCCCGGCGGCGTCGACATCGTGGCGCACGATGTCGGCACCTGGATCGCCCACGCCCACGCGGTGGCGTATCCGGGCGAGGTCAAGCGACTGGTCCTGACCGAATCCAACGTGCCCGGCGTCACGCCGCTCCCGCCCGCGGGCGTCCCGAGCGAAGCGGTGAACCTCAAGGCCTGGCAATTCGCCTTCAATCGGTTGAACGACCTGCCCGAGATCCTCGTGCAGGGGCGCGAGCGCGCCTATCTCACCTGGCTGTTCGCCACGAAGACCACGCGCACCCACGCGATCGAGCCCGCCGCGCTCGACGAATACGTGCGTGTCTTCTCCTCCCCCGGAACCGCCCGCGCGGGCTTCGACTGGTACCGCGCCAATTTCAGCCCCGAAGGGCTCGCTCAGGCCCGGGTGCGGGCGACCAAGCGGCTGCCGATGCCGGTGCTGGCGCTCGGCGCGAGCGACGGCGTCGGCGACGCCCTGCGCGCGACGGTGGCCACCCTCGGTGACCGCGTCAAGGGCGGCTCGATCGGCCAGGGCTGCGGGCACTTCCTGCCCTCCGAGTGCCCGGACGACCTGGTCGCGGCCATTCTCGCGTTCTGGGGCGAGACGCGCTGACCCGCGCATGAGAGCCAGCCTGCCCTTCGTGTTGCTCGGCGCCGCCCTGGGGGCCGGCGCTCTCGGTGCCGCGTCCCCGGGCGCCGCCGGCGACCTGCCTCCGTTCACGGTGGAGCGCTGGGTGAACTCCCCGCCCCTGACCGCCGACACGCTGCGCGGAAAGGTCGTCCTGGTCGATTTCTGGGAATACACGTGCATCAACTGGATCCGCACCTCGCCCTACGTCAAGGCGTGGCACCGCGACTACGCCGGCCGCGGCCTGGTCGTGATCGGCGTGCACGCGCCCGAGTTCGAGTTCGGAAAGCGGCCCGAGCACATCGATCGTGGGATTCGTGAGCACGGGCTCACCTACCCGATCGCCCTCGACAACGACTTCGCCACGTGGCAGGCCTTCGGCAACGACGCCTGGCCGGCGAAGTACCTCTTCGATGCCAGTGGCAAGCTGGTGAAGCGGTGGGTGGGCGAGGGCCGCTACGCCGAGATCGAGATGGAGATCCGGCGGCTCCTGCTCGCGGCCCACCCGGGAGCCGCCCTTCCCGCCGTCAGTCCCGAAGCGTCCGCCTTCGCGAGGACGCGCGAGCCGTCGTACGCCGGCATCACGGGCGAGACCTACCTCGGCACCGACCGGCGCGAGCGGGGCGCGGTGACCCTCGAAGGGAGCTGGCGGAGCACCCCGCAGTACGTCGAGCTCCAGGGCGGGCCGGGCCGGATCGTCCTCCCCTTCACCGCCGGCGAGGTCAACCTGGTGATGCAGCCGGGCGCCTCCGGACGGGCCACGGTCGAGGTGATGCTGGACGGCAAGCCGGTCGGCGAGGCCCGCGGCGCCGACGTCGGGTCCGACGGCGTGGCCCGGTTCGACCGATCCGGGATGCTGCGCCTCATCGCCCGCGCGCCCCGGGGACCCCACGTGCTGACCATCGCGGCAAGAGAGCCGGGCGTGCGGGCCTACGTCTTCACCTTCGGCCCCTAGCGAGCGTCGGAGCGGACCTGCCGCAGCGCCGGCAGCAGCTCGTCGCTGATGAGCCGCATGCTGGCCAGCGCGTGGGCCAGCGGCATGCCGAGCCAGTGCGTGCGGAAGAAGAGGAAGTTCGCGCCGGCCGCCTCCCAGCACGGGCGGAGCTGCTCGTAGCACTCCTCCGGGCTGCCGAGCACGAAGCGGTCGCGGAGGAGCTCCTCGAACGGCTGGCGGAAGGTGTCCCCGTCGGGCAGCACCGCGTCCTGGCCCCACGAGGCGTAGGCGCGGTACTTCGCGCCGAGATGCGGTCCGGCCAGCTCCAGCGCCGTCCGCCGGTCCTTCGCGCAGTAGATCTCCTTGATGAGCGGCCGCACCCGCGGCAGCGGCTTCCCGAGGCGCGCGAGCTCCTCGCGGTAGAGGCCCATCTGGCGGGTGATGCTGGCCATGGTCGCGTGGGGATTCACGAACCACGTGTCGCCCAGGCGAGCCGCCCGGCGCACCGCCGCGTCGTTGTTGGCCGCGAACCAGATCGGCGGGTGCGGCTTCTGGACCGGGCGGCACGTCAGGGTCACGTTCGAGAGCGTGCACACGTCGGTCTCGACGCTGACCGTGTCCTCGGTCCACAGGCGCTTGACGATCTCCAGGCACTCCTCGAACCGCCGCAGCCGCTGCCCCTTCGGCACCTTGAACGCGTCGAACTCGACCTCGCGATAGCCGAGCCCCACGCCGAAGACGAAGTTGCCGCGCCAGATGACGTCGAGCGACGCGATGCACTCGGCCACCTCGACCGGATTGTGCAGGTTGACGAGCAGCACGCCGGCCACCCCGGTCATCTCTCCGGCCTCGGCGGCCAGACGCGCCAGGAACGGGATGAGCTGGAGCTGGCTCATGCCCTCGCTCAGGTAGTGCTGGCCGGTGCCGACCGCGTCCCAGCCGCGATCGCGGGCGAGGCGCGTCATGGCGAACTGGTCGTCGAGCGCGGAGACCATGTCGGTCCCGAGCGGGTTCTGGTTGGTGACGAAGACGCCGACTTTCATGGTCCCCTCCCGACGGGAAGATACCTCGGCCGCCGCCGTCTTGACAATGGTCGGGCCGTGGAGTAATCGGTCTGACCAATGACCTCCCACCGCATCTTCGAAGGCGTCCTCCAGGATCTCCGCGTCGCGATCGCCCAGGGCCGCATCGCCCCCGGCGAGCGCCTGCCCACCGAGCGGGCCCTCGCCCAGCAGTTCCGGGTGAGCCGGGCCTCGGTACGCGAGGCGGTCCGGATCCTCGAGCTGTTCGGGCTCGTGACGGTGCGGCGCGGGCGGACCGGCGGCGTCGTGACCACCCCCCACTGCACCGAGATCGCGCGTGACTCCTTCGCCTCGCTCCAGCCCCTCGGACGGCACGGCTTCCAGCACTCGCTCGAGTTCCGGAGAATCATCGAGCCGAAGGTGGCGGAGCTGGCCGCGCTCCGGGCGACCGACGACCACCTGAACACGCTGCACAAGACCATCCGAATGCTGGAGGAGCATCCCGACTCCACCGAGGCCTTCGTGGAGAGCAACCGCCTCTTCCACCAGACCCTCGCCCAGGCGAGCGGCAACCCATATGTCCGGGGCTTCCTGCCCGACTTCTTCGCCACCGAGGTCATGAGCCACGCCGCCGGCACCGCGGGCCCGGTCCAGCGGTCGTTCGCCCGGTTCTTCCACGGCAAGATCACCGACGCGGTCGCGCGGCACGACGGCAAGGAGGCCGCGGTCTGGATGGAGGCCCACCTCTCCCAGCTCGAGAGCGACTTCCTCCGGAGCGCCGAGGTCGAGCGCGTCGACGGCGAGGCCCCCGCGCCGCCCGCGCGCCGCCGTCCCCGCTCGGCCCGGACCCGGTCGCGACGGACGCTCCGCCGATGATCGCGCTGCTCACCCCCCAGGAGGACGAACCCATGGCCTCGCACCGCAAGACCTTCGGACGCTTCGTACTGGCGCTCTGCGCCGTCTCCGCCCTCCTGGGCTCGGCGGTCCCGGCCGCGGCCCAGCCCAAGATCGGGGTGCTGATGCCGCTGTCCGGCAAGGGCGCCTCCTACGGGGCCCACCAGCAGGTGGCGATCAAGATGTTCCAGGACAAGGGCGAGGCGTTGAAGCTGGTCATCTACGACACCCGGGGCGAGAACACCGACGCGATCAACCTCACCCGCAAGCTGATCGGCAGCGACGGGGTGGTGGCGATCGTGGGGCCGCTGTTCAGCGGCGAGTCCGAGGTGACCTTCCCGGTCGCGGTCCAGGGCAAGACGCCGATCATCACCCCGACCTCGGCCAAGCCCGGCATCGCGGCGGCCAACCGGCCCTGGGCCTTCCGCAACGCGCTCACCTCCGACAAGCTCGACGGGGCCCTGATCGACCGCTGGCTCGCCGCGAACCCGGGGGTGAAGAAGGTGGTGATCCTGCTCGACACCAAGGACGCGGTGTCGAAGTCGGACGGCGGCGTGGTGCTGCCCGCCGCGCTCAAGGAGCGCGGCATCACGGTGCTCGACTCGATCTCCTTCCAGACCGGCGACATCGACTACTCGGCCCAGGTCACCAAGGCCAAGAGCCTCAACCCGGACGGGATCGTGGTGGCCGCGCTCTACAACGAGGGCGCCAACGCGGTGCGCGAGGTGCGCAAGCAGGGCATGACCCAGCCCATCGTGGCCGGCCTCGGCATCATGGACCCGCGGTTCATCGAGCTGGCCGGGCCCGCCGCCGAGGGCGTCATGACCGTCAACGACTTCTGGACCGACAACCCGGATCCGGCGGTGGCCCGCTGGGTGGCCGACTACAAGCAGCGCTCCCCCACCCCGCCCAGCAACGCGGCGGCCCTCATGTACGACACCCTCGACATCGTGCGGAGCTGCGCCGAGAAGAGCGGGCTCAGCGGCAAGCCCGACGACCTCGAGAAGGACCGCGAGCGGATGCGCGACTGTCTGGCCAGGGTGAAGGACTACAAGGCCCCGGTGACCGGCGGCACCACCTTCGACGCCAGCGGCGACGCGGTCCGCCAGCCGGTGGTGCTGGTGGTGCGCAAGGGCAAGTTCGAGTCGGCCCGGTAGCGCGGGGCGCGCGGTGCTGCTCCAGCAGCTCGTCAACGGGCTGATGCTCGGCAGCACCTACTCGCTCATCGCCATCGGCTACGCGCTGATCTTCGGGGTGCTCGGGCTCGTGCACCTGGCCCACGGCGAGGTGTTCATGATGGGTGCGCTGATCGGGCTACAGCTCGTGCTGTGGCTGCACGCGGGGCCGGCGGTGGCCCTGGTCGGCGCGCTCCTCGGCACCGCGGTGCTGGGCATCATCATCGAGCTGACCGCGTTCCGCCCCATCCGCGCCCGTCACGGCCCGATCTTCGCCCCGATGGTCAGCACCATCGGCGTCGGGCTGATCCTTCAGGAGGTCGCCACCAAGGCCTTCGGGGGCGAGCAGGTCGGCTTCCCGCACCGGCTCGAGCCGGTGACCTGGCGCCTCGGCCCGATCACGATCAGCTCGGTGCAGCTCCTGATCCTCGGGGTCTCGCTGGCCCTGATGGTCGCGCTCCACCTCTGGGTCACCCGCACCCGGATGGGCATGGCCATGCGCGCGAGCGCGGAGAGCACGCTGACCGCGCGGCTCCTCGGCATCTCCACCGACCGCGTGATCCTGGTCACCTTCGCGGTGGCCTCGGCGCTGGCCGGCGCCGCCGGGGTGCTGGTCGGGCTGTCGTTCAACGCGATCTCCCCGTTCATGGGCATCGACATGGGGGTGAAGGGCCTCGCGATCATGCTGCTGGGCGGGCTCGGCAACATCTACGGGGCGATGGTGGGCGGTCTGCTGCTGGGCGCCATCGAGGTGCTGAGCGTCGCCTACCTGGCCTCGTCCTATCGCGACGCCTTCGTCTTCGCGGTGATGATCCTGATCCTCATCTTCCGCCCCCAGGGGCTCTTCGGCGTGGGCCAGGTGCGCTAGGGCCGCCGGAATGGGCTCGTACTGGGAGTCGGTGCTGATCTTCCTCGGCATCAACACGGTGCTGGCGCTGTCGCTCTACCTGCCGATCTCGGCCGGCCAGCTCTCCCTCGGCCACGGAGGCTTCATGGCGATCGGGGCCTACGTCACCGTGATCTGCACCACGTGGCTCGGCTGGCCGCTGCCGGCCGGGCTCGCCGTCGGCGGGCTGGTCGCCGCGCTGGCCGGCGCGCTGGTCGGCTTCCCGGCGCTGCGCATCCGGGGGATCTACCTGATCATCCTCACCATGGGCTTCGGAGAGATCGTCCGCATCTTCTTCCTCAACTTCGAGCCCACCGGCCAGGCCTCGGGGATCGGCGGCATCAAGCACCTGACGACCCTGCCCCTCGTCACCCTGGTGGCCGCGCTGATGCTCGCGTGCCTGATGCGCTTCCGTGGCTCCCGCATCGGCCGCGCGCTGCGCGCGGTGCAGGAGGACGAGGTGGCGGCCGAGGCGATGGGGGTGAACCTGACCCGCGTGAAGGTGACCGCCTTCGCGCTCGGGGCCCTCGGGGCCGGGCTCGGCGGCGGCCTCTACGCCCACCACGCGCTGTTCATCGATCCGGCCCAGTTCGGCTTCTTCCGCTCCGCCGAGATCTTCCTGATCGTGGTGCTGGGCGGCGTCGGCAGCTACTGGGGGCCGGTGGTCGGCGCGGCGGTCGTGACGCTCCTGCCCGAGCTGCTCCGCTTCGTCCAGGAGTGGCGGATGACCGTGTTCGGGACGCTGCTGGTCCTCTGCGCGGTGCTGCGACCCGCCGGCCTCCTCTCGCCTCGCCGCCGCGCGGCCGCGTGAAGAACGGCATGTTGCAAGTAGCCCGGCTCGCCAAGCGCTTCGGGGGCTACCAGGCCCTGACCGACGTCGATCTGGCCGTCGAGCCGGGGAGCGTGCACGCGGTGATCGGTCCCAACGGCGCGGGCAAGACCACGCTGTTCAACGTGATCACCGGCGTCCTGCCTCCGACGGCGGGATCGGTCGCGCTGGAGGGCCGCGACATCACCGGCTGGCGCGCGGATCGCGTCACCCACGCCGGCATCGCCCGCACCTTCCAGCAGGTCCGCCTCTTCCGGGGCATGAACGCGCTGGAGAACGTGATGGTGGGCCGGCACACCCGCACCCGCGGCGGCTTCGGGGCGGCCCTCGTCCGGCCCCTGGGGGGTAGATACCGCGAGCGCGGCGAGGAGGCCGAGACGCGCCGGCGGGCCCGGGAGCTGCTGGAGCTGGTGGGCCTCGGCCGGCGGGCCGGGACCTGGGCCGGCGACCTCACTCTCGTGGAGCAGCGACGCCTCGAGGTCGCCCGGGCCCTGGCCAGCGATCCGCGCCTCCTGCTCCTCGACGAGCCGGCCGGCGGGATGACCCCGGTCGAGGTGGAGGACCTGAACCAGCTCATCCGGAAGATCCGGGAGTCCGGGGTGACCGTGGTCCTGGTCGAGCACCACGTGCGCCTGGTCATGCGCGTCTCGGACGTGGTCACGGTGCTGGACGCGGGACGGGTGATCGCCACCGGCCCGCCCGACCGGGTTCGCCGCGACCCGCGGGTGATCGCGGCCTACCTGGGACGCGAGGCATGAGCTGGCTCGAGATCCGCGACGTATCGGTGGCCTACGGAGTCGTCCGCGCGCTGGACGGCGTGAGCCTCTCCGTCGCGGAGGGCGAGATCGTGGCCCTGGTGGGCTCGAACTGCGCCGGCAAGAGCACGCTGATGAAGGCGATCATGGGCGTGGTGCGGCCGGCCCGCGGCTCGATCACGTTCGCGGGCGCTTCGCTCGGAGGGCTGGCGGTGGAGGAGGTCGTGCGCCGCGGCGTGGTCCTGGTGCCCGAGGGACGCGGCATCCTCGGCTCCCTCACGGTGCGGGAGAACCTGCGGCTCGGGGCGTACCAGCGGCGCGACGCGCGCATCGGCACGGACCTCGATCACGTCGCGGCGCGCTTCCCGATCCTGCGGCAGCGGCTCGGGCAGAGGGCGGGCTCGCTCTCCGGCGGCGAGCAGCAGATGCTGGCCATCGGGCGCGCCCTGATGGCGCGGCCGCGGCTGCTCCTGCTCGACGAGCCGTCGCTCGGCCTGGCGCCGGTGATCATCGCGAGCATCTTCGACATCATCGCGTCGCTCGCCCGCGACGGGGTCACCGTCCTGCTGGTCGAGCAGAACGCGGCCGAGGCGCTTCGCCTCGCCCACCGCGCCTACGTGCTCGAGACCGGACGGGTGGTGCTGGAGGGCAAGGCCTCGGACCTGCTGCGGCACGAGCGCGTGCGCGAGGCCTATCTGGGCGCGTGACGCGGCCCACGGAGGAATCCCCATGAACCCGACCGAGATGCGATCGCTCATTCCCGCGCTGGGGCTGCCCGAGTACTGGTACCCGGCCCTGTCCGAGTCGTCGGTGCCCCGCAATCAGCCCGCCGGCCTCAAGATCATGGGCGAGGAAATCGCCTTCTTCCGCGACAAGGACGGGACGGTCACCGCGATCGGCGACGTGTGCCCGCACCGCGGCGGATCGCTGCGGCGCGGCGACTGCCACTACCCCGGCACCATCGCCTGCCCGTACCACGGCTGGGTGTTCGACGCGCGGGGCGAGTGCGTGGCCGTCCTCTCCGAGGGGCCGGACAGCCGGATCCCGGGCAAGGTGCGCGGCCGCATCTTCCCCACCCGGACGCTGAAGGGCATGGTGTTCGTCTGGATGGGCAAGGGCGCGCCGGCGCCGATCGAGGAGGACGTGCCGCCCGAGTTCTTCGAGGGCGACGACACGCTGGTGATGTCCGCCACCCGCTACTGGCCGGTGAACTGGCGGGTCGCGCTCGAGAACGCGCTCGACTCCCACGTCATGTACGTGCACCGCAACGCGCTGCTGCAGCTGATGGAGCCCATCTTGCAGTTCGGGCCGGCCGGCTACCGGCCGCGCATCGTCAACCGCCGGGCCGCGCTGGGCTTCATCCCCGACGACGAGGCGCCGCGGCCGGCCCGCGAGTACTACCCCGGCGTCGACGGGCACTGGCCTAAGACGCAGTGGCGGCGGCTCTGGTTGTGGGCCTTCGCCTGGCGCCTGCGCCGTCGGGTCACGCGCCGGCCGTTCAACCCCGACGAGGAATGGGGCATGCACACCTTCATCGACGGCAAGCGCGTGCGCTCGGGCGGGCACCACCTGCCCAGCATGTTCCGCTTCGACTTCGGCACCCACATGTACACGCGGGCCTGCGTGCCGGTCGACGATCGGCTCACGCGGGTCATCTACTACCACGCGATCCGGCGCCGGACCGCGATCGGCCGGGCCCTCGCCCGGCTGTTCTTCGTCACCTTCCAGAACTGGGCGATGAACGCCAACTTCTCCGACCAGGACTACCGGGTGATGGCCCCCCAGCGCTACGACACGCCCGAGAAGCTCTCCGGCACCGACGCCGAGGTGATCGCGTGGCGACGCCTGCTGCTCAGCGCGCGAGGCATGCCGGCCCGGGGGGACCTGGAAGCGATCGACGACCTGGGCGACGAGAGCGTGGCCGGCCTCCGGCCCGGCGCGAGACCGCGGTGAGCGCGGCAGGCGTGGACACGTCCATGGACGAGACCACCGTCCCGATCGTGCGGGTCCCGCCCGCTCCGCGGCAGAAGAAGTGGCTCGACCGCGCGCTGGGGCAGGTGGACGATCGGGCGCTGCTCCAGCTCGCCACGCGGATGATCGAGATCCCGAGCCCGACCGGTGGCGAGGGGCCGCTGGCCCGCTACCTGGAGGAGGAGCTGCGCGGGCGCGGCTTCGCCACCACCTACCAGGAGATCACCGAGCAGCGGGGCAACACGATCGCGCGGCTCGGCGGCGACGGCACCGGGGCCGACCTGATGCTGTACGGCCACCTCGACACCACCTTCACCGGCGACGCGCGCGAGGACTATCCGTGCGTGGGGCCGGTCGACCGGCCGGACCTCCGACCGCAGGCGGTGCTGCGCGACGGGCTCCTCACCGGCCTCGGCATCTCGAACCCCAAGGGCGGCGCCGCCTGCGCCATCGCGGCCGCCGACGCCGTGCGGCGGGCCGGCGTGCCCCTCCGGGGCGACCTGGTGCTGGCCCTCGTGGTGGGCGGCATCCACAAGCGGCCGACCGCCGGCCTCCACCGCGACTTCCGGGGCCCGGCCTACCAGGGCTTCGGCATCGGCTGCGAGTACATGCTCAAGCACGGCATCCGCGCCGACCTCGCGATCAGCACCAAGCCCGGCTACGCGGTGGTGTGGGAGGAGCCCGGCCAGTGCTGGTTCACGGTGCGCGTGAAGGGCTCCCTCTGCTACTCGGGCATGCGCCAGTTCCAGGGCACCCGCAACCCCCTGGTGGACGCGGCGCGCCTGGTCGAGGCGCTCGAGGCCTGGTTCCCCGACTACACCAAGCGGCACCGCCGCGGCCAGCTCGCGCCCCAGGCCGCGGTCGGCGCCATCGAGGGCGGCTGGCCGTTCAAGCCCGAGTTCATCCCGGGGGTGTGCCACGTCTACGTCGACATGCGCACGAACCCGCACCAGACCATGCTCTCGGTCAAGCGTGAGTTCGCCGAGTTCATGGCCGGCTTCCGGCAGGCGCGCCCGGAGGTCGATCTCGACTGGGAGATGACGCTCTCGGTGCCCGGGTCGCGCACCGACCCGCAGAGCTGGATCATCCAGAGCTGCCTGCGGGCGTGGGAGGCGGTGGAGGGCCGCCCGCACGCGTTCGTCCGCCAGCAGAGCGGCACCACCGACGGCAACGTGCTGCGCAACGCGGGCATCGCCACCGCGCGCTTCGGCCTGCCCGGGCTGATGAACCCGGAGGCGGGCTGGCCGCCGAGCTTCGACGCCTGCCGCGTGGAGTCGATGGAGCGCCTCACCCGCGCCTACGTGCACGCCATCGTCGACACGTGCACGCGCCCGCGCGAGGAGGTCACCCCCGCCTGAACGGCGGCAGAAGGCCCACGTCCCACGTCCGCCCGAAACTAGGCTAGGATGCCCTGGGCATCCCGTCCCCCCCGGACATCGACCCAGGAGGCGCAACGTACCATGGCCGAGAGCGCAACGATCCTGATCCCCGACATCAGCGGCTACACCGAGTTCCTGACCAAGACCGAGCTCGTGCACAGCTCCCACATCATCAACGAGCTGCTCGAGGCGATCCTCGCCGCCAACGACAACGACTTCGTGCTCTCCGAGGTCGAAGGCGACGCGCTCCTGCTCTATCGCAAGGGCACGCCGATCGAAGCCGACGCGCTCGTCCGGCAGTGCGTGGGCATGTTCGAGAGCTTCCACAAGCAGATCAAGATCATCGAGCGGGACTCGCTCTGCCAGTGCGGCGCCTGCAAGACCGCCTCGAACCTGAGCCTCAAATTCATCGCCCATCACGGCACGGTCCAGGAGATCAAGGTGATGCAGTTCACGAAGTGCTCGGGCCTCGACATGGTCGTCGCCCACCGCCTGCTGAAGAACCGGATTCCATCGGACGAGTACATTCTCGTGACGCCCTCCTGCTTCGAGGTCGCGAGCCTGGAACAGGCGCCGGGCGCTCTCGCGTGGGAGCGATCGAGCGAAGAGTACCCCGCCATCGGGACGGTCCAGTACCAGCATGCTCCGCTCGCCGGGGTCAGGAAGACCATCCCGGACCCCGCCCCGCGACCCAGCCCGGTGATCGAGACCGGCCGCCATTCCGTGGCGGTGGAGATCGACGCGCCGATGCTGCCGGTCTACCAGCTGGTGATCGATCTCGACCAGCGACCTCGCTGGCTCTCCGCCGTCGAGCGGGTCGACCGCCCCGCGACCACGGAGCGGATCGGCCTGCGGCACACCTGCATCTTCCATGGCCTCACCGTCGAGTGGCGCTCGGTCAAGAGCGAGATCGGAGACGACGAGATCACGTATGTCGAGGACGGCCGGATCATCGACAAGGACCTGCCCGCGCGGGCCTCGTTCGTCCTGAAGCGCCTCGGGGAGCGCAAGACGTCCCTGCAGTTCAGCGCGAAGTGGCTGAGCGACCCCGAGCCGCCGCGTGAGATGACCAACGCGGTCCTCGCGGACTACAAGCTGGGGCTCGAGGCGATCAAGACGCTCTGCGAGGCCGGCTAGGGTCGCCGCGGGCCGCCATGTCGACCCCTTCGGTTACCTTCGCGGGTCTGCCGAGCGCCGCGCTCGCGCGACCCGGCCAGATCGGGGTGCTCGGCATCGACCACGCGACCCCGTACGACCCGGGCAAGCCCAGTCATTCCGCCGGGGCGCCCGCCGCGATTCGCGCGGCGCTCACCGGGTACAACCGGCTCCCCGACCACTACGACTTCGACCTCGGCGGCCTGCGACCCGACGGCGCGGTCGATTGTGGTGACGTGCCCGGCGATCCCACCGATCCTCCGGGCAACCGCGAAGCGATCACGGCCGCCGTGCGCGCGCTGGTCGACGCCGACGCCATCCCGCTCGTGCTCGGCGGCGACGACTCCGTCCCGATCCCGATGTTCCGCGCATTCGAGGGGCGCGGACCGCTGACCGTCGTGCAGATCGACGCCCATCTCGACTGGCGCGACGAGGTCCGCGGCGAGCGGTACGGCTGGAGCAGCCCGATGCGCCGCGCGTCGGAGATGCCGTGGATCCGCCGCATGGTCCAGGTGGGCCTGCGGGGGGTCGGCAGCGCCCGCGCGCAGGAGGTCGCGGATGCCCGGGCGTGGGGATCGCGGCTGGTTCCGGTGGCGGAGGTCCACCGACACGGCATGGCACGCGTTCTGGATCTGGTGGAGGCCGACGCCGATTGCCTGGTGACGCTCGACTGCGACGGAATGGACCCGTCGATCCTCCCGGCGGTGGCCGCGCCCGTGCCGGGCGGGCTCCTCTACTGGCAGGTGCTCGACCTGCTCGGCGGGCTCGCCGCGAAGTGCCGCATCGTGGGCTTCGATCTCGTCGAGCTCATGCCGGCGCGGGACACCACCGGCATCTCGGCGCTGACCGCGGCCCGGCTCGCGTGCAACGCGATCGCCGCGATCGCGACGTCGCGGCACCGGGGGTAGGGCCCTCGCGGGGTCGCCGGCCAGGGCTCCGGATCCGGCGCCTGCCCCGCGGCAGGTCGGTTCACGCCGACTGCGGGATCGAGCGCAGGCGCGAGGGCAACGGCGGCAGGAACAGCCCGATCGCGCCGGCGCCGAGGCCGATGACGAACGAGCCGATATAGAGCCAGCCGTACGCGCCGAACTGGTCGAACACCCAGCCGCCCATCGCCGGCCCGAGAGCCATGCCGACGCTGGAGACCAGGGTGGCGGCTCCGAACACCCTCCCCATGATGTGCATCGGGAAATACCCGCGCGCGATCACGGCGTAGAGCGGCATGACGCCGGCGTAGCTCATGCCGAAGACGGCGGCCACGGCATAGAATTCGCCGACCTGGCGGGCGAAGAAATAGGCGCCGGCGGCGACCGCCTGGATCAGCAGCCCCGTCACCAGCGCCCGCTTGGCGCCGAACCGGTCCCCCGCCAGCCCGAAGACCAGCCGGCCGAACAGCCCCGCCAGGCCCTCCATGCTGTAGATCGTCACCGCCACGCCGGGCGCCAGCCCGCAGGCGATGGCGTAGCTGATGGTGTGGAAGATCGGACCGGAATGCATGGCGCAGCACGCGAAGAAGGTGGCGGACAGCACGAGGAACTGGGGTGAGCGCAGCGCCTGCCCGACCGTCATGGCGTTCCCTCCGCTGGCCGCCATCGGACCGGGGCCGCCGCCCGCGACCTGTGGTGCCCGCCGCACCAGGAGCGCCGCCGGGATCAGCAGGGCCCAGGCCAGCACCCCGATCGCGAGCTGGGCGGTACGCCAGTCATGGTGCGACAGCAGCCAGCGGGCGAAGGGCGAGATCGTCATCGGCGCGACGCCCATGCCGGCCGAGACCAGCGAGACCGCGAGGCTGCGGTGCTTCTCGAACCAGCCGGTCACGGTGACCATCATGGGCGCGAAGACCGATCCGGCGGCCGCGCCGACCAGGATGCCGTAGACGACCTGGAACTCGATCAGGCTGGTCGCCCGGCTGGCAAGCGCCAGGCCCGCGCCCAGCAGCACCGCGCCCGCGAGCACGACGATCCGGGGGCCGTAGCGATCGGTGAGCGCGCCCCAGAAGAAGCCGCCGACGCCCATGTTGATGAACACCAGGGTCATGGCGAGCGACACCCCGGTGCGCGACCAGCCCGTCGCCTCCGACATCGGTTGCAGGAACACGGCGAGCGAGAACGTCGAGCCCATGGCGACGCAGCCCAAGAGGGCGCCGGCGGCGACGACGACCCAGCCGTAGTGGAGCTTCATGGTCAGGAGCCTCCGAGCCCAAGTGCTGAATGGCCAAGCCAAGAGTTCATGGCGCGCTCACCCTTTCTCCAGACTCACCTGGTAGTCGAACGGGCGATCCCGGAATCGACACATCGGTCCGCCGGATCGACGGAAGGTGGTCACGTCCCGGCCGGCGAGCGCGCGAGAGGCCGGGCGTCGAGCCGCGACTCCCGGCTCTTCGGTCGGCTAGAACTCCCGCAGGTGCTCCCGCAGGGTCGTGCCCGTGTACTCGGTACGCACCGCGCCCCGCTTCTGGAGCAGCGGGATGACCTTGTCCACGAAGGGCTCGACGTAGCCCGGCCAGATGCCCTGGCGGATGGCGAAGCCGTCGCCCCCCACCGCGTCGATGGTCCGCGCCAGCTCGTCGGCCACCCGCTCCGGCGTGCCGATGTAGGGCTTGGAGTCGATGCTGACCTTGCGGGTGGCGATGTCCCGCAGCGTCGGCGTGCGCCCGGACATGTAGAAGCGATCGAGCTGGCTGCGGATGCCCTGGATGGCCCGCGTCTGGATCGCGGCGGGCAGCGGCTCGTCGAGGTCGTAGGTCGACAGGTCCATCTGGAGCATGGTGGACAGCGACGCCAGCCCCGCTTCCACCGGCGCCTTGGCGTAGAGCTCGTCGGCGCGCCCCTGCGCCGCCTCGTCGGTATCGCCGATGATCGGCTTGGTCAGGAAGAAGACCTTGCACTCGTCCGGGTCGCGTCCCTGCTTCTTCACCCGGGCCTTGAACGCGTCGTAGTACTGCTTCATCTCGTCCACCGTCTCGCGGGAGACGATGATGGCCTCGGCGTGGCGGGCCGCGAAGTCCTGCCCCCGATCCGAGGCGCCGGCCTGGATGATGACGGGACGCCCCTGCGGCGACGGCGCGGCGTTCAGCGGCCCGCGGGAGCGGTAGTACGTCCCCTCGAACTCGATGGGGTGCACCTTCGCGGGATCGGCGAAGGTGTCGGTGCGCGGGTCCATGACCACCGCGTCCGGGTCCCAGCTCGACCAGAGCCGATAGCAGAGCTCCATGTACTCGTCGGCCCGGTCGTACCGCTGGTCGTGGTCGAGCAGCTCCTTGTATCCGAAGTTCAGGGCCTCCTCGACCTTGTAGGACGTCACCACGTTCCAGGCTGCGCGGCCGCGGCTCAGGTGGTCGAGCGTCGTCATGAGGCGGGCCAGCAGGAACGGGGGGTAAAACGTCGTCGACAGCGTGGCCGCGAGGCCGATGCGGCGCGTCACCGCCGCCATGACCGCGATCAGCGGGCCCGGATCGTGGAAGGGCGCGTGCTCAGCGTAGCGCAGATACGCTTCCATGCGCCCCTGATACGTGCTCGGCACCGCGAGGCTGTCCCCGAGCATGATCAAATCGAACTTGGCGCGCTCGAGCGCCACCGCCATGTCCTGCCAGAGCTCCGGCCGCGTCCACTCGTAGCCGCTGGTCCGAGGCCCGGCCCAGCCGTCGAGGCCGAACCCCGCGTGCGGGTTGAACGCGCAGAACCACATCAGGTGCATCTTCGTCATCGCCGGGCTCGTCCTCCGTCGCGGTCCATCGTTGCAGCGCACACTAGCACAACCGGAGTTCCAGCTATACGGGCCGGTGGCGCGTTCGGTGCTCCTAGCGTCGGCCGGCGTCCGAGCGGATACTCCTGCTACCTTTGGATACGCTCCTGACGGCCCTCGATCTCGGCGGCACGTTCGTCTTCGCGCTCAGCGGGGCGACCGCGGGGGTAACTCGCGTTCGGGGTCGGACCGGTTGGAGCGATGTTGCTCGGGATGCTGACCGCGTTCGGGGGCGGTATCGTTCGGGACGTCCTCGTGAGAGACGTTCCGACCGTCCGGCGCACCGAGCCGAGCTCTACGCGGTCGCGGCTCTCATAGGCACGGCCGTCGTGGTGATCGGAAGGAAGCTGGAGTCCCGTCTTTCGCGCCGGTGGTCGCCGGCCCGGTCCTCTGCTTCGGGCTCCGCTTCATGGCGATGCGTCGAGGCTGGCAGCTTCCAATCGCGCGCTCGCCGGTGCGATCGGATCATAGCAAGCTGGCTCAGGCTCGGCGCAGCTTCAGGTTGAACTTGCGGATCTCGAACTGCTGGTTCGGGTTCGGCGTCCAGTCCACGTACTTCTGCAGCCCGTAGTCCTCGTACGGCTGCAGGACCGGGATCCACGGCAGGTTCTCCAGGAAGATCTTCGTGATGTCGCGGTAGGCCTCGCCGCGGAACTTCTCGTCGACGGAGAACCGCGCCGCGTTGCCCAGCTCGTCGAACTTGGCGTCCCGCCAGTAGTCCATCGGCCCGCCCGGTCCCAGGAGACGCCACAGCATGCCGTCCGGATCGCCGAGCGTGGAGGTGGGATCCGACCACCACACTCCCTTGAAGCTCTTCTCACGCCCCTTCTGCGCCCGCACGGAATACTCGATCACCTCGACCTTGACGTTCACCCCGACGTCCTTCCACATGGCGGCCACCGCCTCCGCCATGGCCTTGTCCTGCGACATGTACGCCACGGTGGTCTCGAAGAAGATCTCCTCGCCCTTGTAGCCGGCCTTCTTCAGGCGCTCGCGCGCTTCCTTCGGGTCGTAGGCGAGCGGCGGCAGGGTCGGGTCGAAGTGGTTGTCACCCTTGGCGATGGGTCCGCTGGGCACGATCCCTCGTCCCCGCCACAGCTCCTTCACGATCGCCCCGCGGTCGATGGCGAGCGACAAGGCCTGCTTGACGAGCGGGTTGTCCAGCGGCGGACGTTTGCTGTTCACGCCCAGGACGTAGAGTCCCGCGTAGAGGGCGCCGGTGACCCGGGTCGCCCCGTTGGCGTTGACGCGGTCGGCCTGATCGGGCGGGAGCTGGGTCACGATGTCGACCTCGCCCTTCAGCAGAGCCGCCACCCGCGGCGCCGTCTCGGGAATGGGTCGCATCACCCAGCGGTCCACCTCGATCCGGCCACCCCAGTAGTCGGGGTTGGCGTCGAAGATCGCCCGGTCGTCCTTCACCCAGGACACGAAGCGCACCGGCCCGGTGCCCACCGGCCGAGCGTTGAAGGCCTCGTTGCCCACCGACTCCACGTACTTCCTGGGCACGATCTGCCCGCCGTAGAAGGCGAGGCGCGCGGCGAGGAGCGGGTCCGGCTTCTTGGTGTGGACGACGAGCGTGTACGGGTCGGGGGCTTCGATGTAGTCGATGGTCGTGAGCGCGGTGGCCACCATGGTCTTGGCCGCCGGATCGTACGTCCGCTCGATGCTCCACTTGGCGTCGGCGGAGGTGAACGGGTCCCCGTTGTGGAACTTGACGCCCTGGCGGAGCTTGAACGTCCACACCGTCTGGTTCTGGAGCTTCCACTCGGTGGCGAGCCCCGGATACAGCTTGCCGTCGGGGTGCCGGCTCGTGAGATTGTCGAACAGGTTGAACGACACCCGGATCTCGTTCGAGTTCGTGCTGAAGTGCGGGTCGAACTTCGAGACGTCCCCTCCCTGGGCGGTCACCAGCTCGCGCTTCTGCGTCGTTTGGGCCCAGGCGGGGCCGGGCCCGCCCCGCGGCAGGCTCCCGCCGATCCCGGCCGCCGCCGCACCCGTGAGCAATTCGCGTCGCGTGATCTTCATGGGAGGCACCTCCGCAATGGGATCGGGCACGTACGGTCGTGATACGGCCTCGCGCGAACCCCTGTCAAGTCCCTCGGACGACGGGCCGACCCGGCGCTCAGACGTGCGGCAGCACCCGCTCGCCGAAGAGCCGGATCGCCTCCATGATCTTCTCGTGCGGCGGCCCGCCCGAGTGCGCGTGCCGCAGGCGGAGCAGGAACGTGCTCGCGCCCGTCGCCTTCTGCCAGCGCTGGAACTCTCGAACGCACGTCTCGGGATCTCCCAGGATCAGCCGGTCGGGCGCGAGGTTCTCCAGGGTGAACTGAGAGTCCGCGGAGAGGTTGCGGAACTCGGCGAGGCGGTTGTCCCAGTAGTAGCGGTAGGCGGTCATCACGTGAGGGCCGTACACCGCGTCGGCGTCCGCGCGCGACCGGGCCACCCAGGCGTCCCGCATCTGGACCACCTCGGCGGGCCGTCTCGCCTCGCGCGCCGCCTCCTGGTACACCTGCGCGAGGTGGGTCGCGTTCGCCATCCCGGTGCTGGGGGTGCCGACGAAGCCGTCGGCGATTCGTCCCGCCCGGCGGGCCGCGGCGTCGATGCTGGCCCCGATCCAGAGCGGCGGGCCGCCCTTCTGATAGGGCCGCGGGAGGACCTGCACGTCCTCGAGCGTGTGGTGCTTGCCCCGGAACGAGAAGGGCTCCCCCGCCCAGGCGAGTCGCAAGATCTCGATGCTCTCCTCGAAGCGGCCGGCCCGATCGTCCATGGGCACCGAGAAGGCGCGGAAGTCCGCCGGCTGGTACCCGATGCCCACGCCCAGGATCACCCGCCCCTTGGAGACGAGGTCGAGCGTGATGACGTCCTCGGCCACGCGCACCGGGTGATGGAGCGGCAGCAGGATCACCGAGGTCCCGACCTTCAGCCGGCTGGTCCGGGCCGCGACCGCGGTGGCCACGATCAGGGGCGAGGGCAGGAAGCCATCGCGGTCCTGGTGGTGCTCGCCGAAGAAGCACGAGTCGAAGCCGACGGCCTCGGCGAGCTGGGCCTCGGCGATGACCTCGTCGATGCAGCGGTCGAGGCCCTCTCCCCGGGGTGGATTCGCGATGGAGCTGTAGAGGCCGAATTTCATGGTCACCTCTCCGGTGGATGCTTTCGGTTCGGTCCCGGCCTGGCGTAGTGTACTCCGCTCCGCGGTGAGCGTCCGCCGCCTCCACGCCACCGGGCGCACCGGCTGGTGGCTCCTCATCGGGGTCGTCCTCATCGTGTTCCTCGCGCAGGACGGCCGGCCCGGCTCGAAGCGCCTCGACGGAAATCCCAGGGAAGGCTCCGCCCCACGGATCGCGGCCCCGGCTCCGGGCAAGCCGTGGGCCGCGCCCCCGTCGCCTTGACGGCACCCCCGTCCGCGACGCATGCTGCGCCGGAGGAGGAGAACTCCATGGCGCCAATCGTCACGCCGACCAATGCCACGCTGGGTGCGGTCGTCACCGGGCTCGCGCTCGGCCGGCTGGACGCTCCGACCTGGAAGGTGGTGGAGCAGGCCTTTCTGCGCCACGCGGTCCTGATCTTCCCGGAGCAGCACCTGACCGAGGCGGAGCAGGTCGCGTTCGCCCGCCGCTTCGGCGAGATCGAGCTCCTGGCCCCCAGCGCCGAGCAGAAGGCGGTGGCGATCAGCAACGTGAAGCCGGACGGCACGATCATGGGCGCCGACGAGCATCGGTACAAGGCGCTGCGGGGCAACGAGGGCTGGCACACCGACAGCTCGTACATGCCCCTCGCCGCGAAGGCCTCGTGCCTGTCGGCCCAGGTCGTCCCGTCCGCCGGCGGCGAGACCGAGTGGGCCGACATGCGCGCCGCCTACGACGCCCTGGAGGAGGCGACGCGCCAGCGCATCGCGGGCCTCTCGGCCCATCACTCGCTCTATCACTCGCAGGCCAAGATCGGCCACATCGTCGAGACGGGCGCGGCCTACGGCTACCACACGAAGGGCGCGCCCCTGCGGCCGCTGGTCAAGGTGCATCCGGTCACGGGCCGCCCGGCCCTCTTCATCGGCCGTCACGCCTACGGCGTCCCGGGGCTCGCCGAACCCGCGTCGGAGCAGCTCCTCGCCGACCTCGTCGACTTCGCCTGCCGGCCTCCGCGCACCTACGCCCACTCCTGGCGGCCCGGCGACGTCGTCATCTGGGACAACCGCTGCGTGCTCCACCGGGCGCGGCCCTACGACTACGGCGAGGCGCGCGTCATGCGCCATACCCGCGTGGCGGGCGATCCGGCCACCGAGCTGGCGCCCACCGATCGTGACGCGCACGCCCGCGCGTACGAGCCGTCCAACTCCAATCGATAGCGCGGGAGACGCCGGGAGTCAGCGTCGCAGGCGGTAGCCGGCCGCCTCGCGATCCCAGGTGGCGGCGGTGATCCCGCTCCGGCGCAGCGCCACCTTCTGCACCTTGGCGGTGGGGGTCTTGGGGAGCGCGGCGAAGAACTCCACGTAGCGGGGTAATACTCGGGTGGCGGGCGATCCGGCCACCGAGCTGGCACCCACCGATCGTGACGCGCACGCCCGCGCGTACGAGCCGTCCAACTCCAATCGATAGCGCGGGAGACGCCGGGAGTCAGCGTCGCAGGCGGTAGCCGGCCGCCTCGCGATCCCAGGTGGCGGCGGTGATCCCGCTCCGGCGCAGCGCCACCTTCTGCACCTTGGCGGTGGGGGTCTTGGGGAGCGCGGCGAAGAACTCCACGTAGCGGGGCACCGCGAAGTGGGGCATGCGCGTCTGGCAGAAGTCGAGTAGCCCCTCGGGGGAGAGCGCCTGCCCCGGCGCGAGGACGACGCACGCCTTGACCTCGTCCTCGCCTCCCGCGATCTCCGAGCGGACCGCGACCGCGGCGGCCTCGGCCACCGCGGGGTGCTCGCTCAGCACGCGCTCGATCTCGTACGAGGAGAGATTCTCGCCGCGCCGCCGGATCGTATCCTTGATGCGGTCCACGAAATAGAAGTATCCGTCCTCGTCCTGGCGCCCGGCGTCGCCGGTGTGGAACCAGAAGTTGCGCCACGCCTCCACCGTCCGGTCCGGCATGGCGTTGTACCCGACCATGAAGCCGAACGGCTCCCGGGGCCGCACCACGATCTCGCCCACGCTGCCCCTCGGGGCCTCCTCGTCGGTCTCGGGGTCCACCACCCGGACCTCGAAGTAGCGGTCGTAGACCCGACCACAGCTGCCCGGGCGGTACGACACGTCGAGCGGCATGTAGAGGGGGATGTTCACCTCCGTCATGCCGTACCCCTCGATGAGCGGCACCCCGAAGCGCTCGCGAAAGACCGGGGCGATCTCCGCCGGCGTGGGCACGGCGCAGATCAGGCGGAGCCGGTGGCGCCGGTCCTCCGCACGCGGCGGCTGGCGATGGATGAACTCCGTCATCACCCCGAGGGTGTTGGTGACGGTCGCCCCGCACGCGCTCACCTCGTCCAGCCAGCGGCTCGCGCTGAACTGAGGCGCGATCACGGCCCGGGCCCCCGCGATGAGCGTGCCGTAGAGCTGCATGCACAGCGCGTTGGCATGGAACAGGGGCATGCAGATGTAGTAGACGTCGTCGGCCGTCACCCGGAGGTTGTCGACGACGCCCTGGCCGAAGAGGTACAGGTGGGCGTGGGGCATCAGCACGCCCTTGGAGGGCCCGGTGGTCCCGGACGTGTACATCATGGCCCCCACGTCCCGATAGCTCACCGGAACGCCCAGCGGGTCGGCGGGCTGACGCACCAGCTCGTCCCAGGACTGGATCGAGATCCGGCGGAGCGGCGGGGCGTCGGGCGGTGCGGGCCCCACGATCACGGCGCGCTCCACGCCGGGCAGGTTGGCCTCGCTCTCGGCAAGGCGCGGCAGGTACTCGCCCGCCATGATCACCGAGCGGGCTCCGGCGTTGTTGAGCACGTGCTCGAGAAAGATGCCCCGGTAGCCGGTATTGACGAACACCGCGACGGCCCCGGCCCGGTAGATGCCGAACGAGGCGTGCAGGATCTCCGGCCCGTTGGGGAGCCATACGCCCACCCGGTCGCCGGGCCCCACCCCCAGGGCCGCCACCCCGCGGCTGACCCGGTGGGCGATCTCATCGGCCTCGGCATAGGTGACGTCGGGGTGGCTCTGGAACGTCAGGAAAGTCCGATGGCCTCGCGCGCGGGCCTGCCTGGCCAGCTCCTCCCCGATCACCCAGCCCGACTTGTCCATACCCTCCTCCCGCCGGGTCGAACTCCCGGGACGGTCCTGGCACTCTACAACAGGGCCACGTTCTCACCCGAACAGTTCCGCCGGCTCGTGCTTCTTCCGGCCCCCGGTCCCGGTCGCGCCGGATGGCCTATACTGCCGGCATGATCGTCGCCGACGCCGTCGCCGCCAATCTCGCGAAGGCCTCCTGGATCCGTCGAATGTTCGAGGAGGGCGCGCGCCTCAAGCAGGAGCGGGGCGCCGACAAGGTCTTCGACTTCACGCTGGGTAACCCGGAGATCGAGCCGCCCCCGGCGGTGCTGGCCGCGGCCCGCCGGGTGCTGGACAGCCGCGAGCTCCACCTGCACGCCTACATGCCCAATGCGGGCCACCCGCGCGTGCGGGAGGCGGTGGCCGGACGGCTGCGCGCCGCCACCGGGCTGGCGTACACCGCCGGCCACGTCCTCATGACGGTGGGCGCCGGCGCGGCGCTGAACACGGTGCTCAAGGCGCTGCTGAATCCGGGCGACGAGGTGCTCACGGTCGCGCCGTTCTTCGTCGAGTACACCTTCTACGCCGAGAACCACGGGGGCCGGCTGATCGTGGTGCCTCCGAAGTCCGACCTCACGCCGGACGTGGCCCGCCTGGAGGCGTCGATCACGCCGCGCACGCGCGCGATCATCCTGAACTCGCCGAACAATCCGAGTGGCGTCGTCTACCCCGCGTCGACCTACGTCGAGATCGAGGCGGTGCTCGCCCGCGCCGGCCAGCCGATCGTGGTGATCAGCGACGAGCCCTACCGCACGCTCGTCTTCGACGACGTGGTGGTGCCCGAGGTGCCGCCGCTGCTGACCCGCGCGGTGGTCGCCACTTCATGGTCCAAGTCGCTGGCGATCCCGGGCGAGCGCATCGGCTACCTGGCCTTCTCTCCACGGATGCCCGAGGCGGCCGACCTCTTCGAGGCGTGCACCTTCACCAGCCGGGTGCTGGGCTTCGTGAACGCCCCCGCGCTCTGGCAGTGGGTGGTGGCCGAGGTCGGCGACCTCTCGATCGACGTGGCTCCCTACCGGGAGAAGCGCGACCTGATGTACGAGGGCCTCACCCGCATCGGCTACCAGTGCGTGAAGCCGCAGGGCGCCTTCTACGTGTTCCCCCGCACGCCCATCGCGGACGACGTGGCCTTCGTCCGCCGGCTGGCCGAGGAGGGCGTGCTCACCGTCCCCGGCTCCGGATTCGGCATGCCCGGCCACATCCGCATCTCGCTCACCGTCGAACGTGACACGGTGGTTCGCGCGCTGCCCGGATTCGAGCGCGCGTTCCGCAAAGCCCGCTGAGTGAGCCTTCCGGATGACGCCGCGAGGACGTTAGCGGTCACGGCTCCTTCACCCGGAGCGAGTCGAGCAGTCGCCGTCGCGTCTCCGTCTCCGTGGACGTCCCGCCGGCGGCGCGCTCGACCACCATCAGGGTGATGATATACGGCTCCCCGAACGGGACGACGTGGGTTCCGTCGACGGTGGTCGCGCCCTCGGGGGTCGTGTGAGTGGTACGGATGGAGAACGCGATCCCCACGTCGGAGGCTCGCCGCTGTGTCTCGTCGACCACCAGGCGGCTGGCCGAGAGATCGCGCGACATCTTGGCGTAGATCTGACCGAGGGTCCGCCGGATCAGCTCCTCGACCAGCGCGTCGCGATCCGGCCGTCGCTCGAATTCCTCCCGCGTGATCGCCGGCCCGAAGGGGGTCACGATGGCGAGGACGAACGTCGCCCGCGCCGGGCTCCTGGCCGCGAGTCGCACCTCTCCTCCCTCCCCGGGGGTCGGCACCTCCTGCCGCTGCCAGTCGGCCGGGAACCGAAACGTGAACCGGTACTGCGCGTCGGCGTACTCGGTCGTCGAAGCGCCATTCACCGGCCACGCCGCGAGGATCGCCAGCAGCACGGCGCCGCCGAGACTTCGCGCTGGTCCTGGCCGCATGATGCGTGCACTATACTCGACCGCGTGGACCTGGCGGAGCTCCCGGTCCGCGAATTGATCCCGGGCGACGGACAAACGAAAGGGGTTCGTGATGAAGGCACCACGCTCGTACTTCCGCGCTTACCTGGTGGCCCTCCTGCTGCTCGCCGCCGTCCCGGTCGAAGCCGCGGACGTGAAGGACCTGTTCGCGGTCGATCTCGCGGACTACCCGGGCAAGGAGGCTCGCATGCTCGAGGTGTCGTATCCGCCGGGCGCACGAGACATGGTCCATCGGCACAACGCCCACGCGCTCGTCTATGTCCTCGAAGGCGAGATCGTCATGCAGCTGAAAGGCAAGCCGGCCGTCACGCTCAAGGCCGGCCAGACGTTCTACGAAGGGCCCGAAGATGTTCACGTCGTGGGGCGCAACGCCAGCGCCACGCAGCCGGCCCGGTTCGTCGTGGTGCTGCTGAAGGCCAAGGGAGCCCCCGTCCTCACGCCCGCCACGGAGGACTAGGGCCGCTCGATGCCCCCGCGCGTGGCGCTGATCGGTACGGGCGGGACCATCTCGTCCCTCGGGCGCGACAGCCTCGACGTCTGGGAGTACATGGACGGCGGCCAGATGATCGGACCCGCGGACCTCCTCGCGCGCTATCCGGAGACCGCCCGCGTCGCCACCGTGGTCCCGGCGCCGTACAAGGCGGTCGCCAGCTCGTCCATCGGCCCCGCCGACTGGCTGCGCTTGATCGAGACGATCGACGACGCGGCCCGGCGCGAGGCGCCCCTGGCCGGGGTGGTGATCACCCACGGGACGGCCACGCTCGAGGAGACCGCCTACTTCCTGAACCTCGCCCTTCGGGCCGACCTCACCGTGGTGGTCGTCGGGGCGCAGCGGCCGGCGAGCGGGCTCAGCTCGGACGCCGGGATGAACCTCGTGGGGGCGCTCCGCGTCGCCGCCGCGCCCGAGGCGCGGGGGCTCGGCGTCCTCGTGCTCCTGAACGACGAGATCCAGGCCGCGCGCGAGGTCACCAAGACGTCGACCCTCCGGCTCGAGACCTTCCGGAGCGCCGACCTCGGCATGCTGGGCTACGCCGATCCCGACGGGCGCGTGGCCATCTACCGCCGACCCACCCGCCGCCATGCCCCGCACACCGAGTTCGACCTGAGCGGCCGGCGCGACCTGCCGCGCGTGGACATCGCCTACTCGTATGCGGGGGCGGACGGCGCCGCCATCGACGCGTTCGTGGCCGCGGGCGCGCGGGCGATCGTCTCGGCGTCGCTGGCCCCGGGCATGACCACCGCGGCCGAGGAGGACGCGCTCGCCCGGGCGCGCCGCCAGGGCGTGGTGATCGTGCTGTCCAGCCGGGCGGGGAGCGGACGCGTGCTGCCCCGCGCCGTGCTCCGCCAGCGCGGCTGGGTCGTCGCGGACAACCTGTTGCCGCAGAAGGCCCGCATCCTCGCGATGCTCGCCCTCACCCGCACGGACGATCCGCCCGAGGTCCAGCGCATCTTCGACGAGTACTGAGCCGGGAGCGGCCGGCTCACCGCCCGACGACGGATGCGGATCCACCTCGTCACCGCCGAGTCGCCGGAGTCACGCCGGCTGCGTGGCTCGCGCCTGATCCAGTTCCCCCAGCTCACCATGCCCTTGATCGCGGCCCTGACCCCTCGCGAGCACGACATCTACCACACCGACGAGATCGTCGAGCGCCTCGACCTCGACCGCCCCGCCGACCTGGTCGGCATCACCGCGCCGACGCCCTCGGCGCCGCACGCCTACGCGGTGGCCGACGCGTTCCGGCGTCGGCGGGTCCCGGTGGTGATGGGCGGGCCGCACGCGACCGCGCTGCCCGAGGAGGCCGCCCAGCACGCCGACGCGGTGGTCGTCGGCGAGGCCGAGGACACCTGGCCCCGCCTGCTCGAGGACGCGGCGGCGGGACGGCTCGCGCGCTTCTACCGCTCGACCCACCGCGCCAGCCTGGACGGTCAGGCGAGGCCGCGCTGGGACCTGATCAAGGGGCGCCACTACGGGAAGTCGGTCACGATCGCCACCCGCGGCTGCCCGCACCGGTGCGACTACTGCACGATCCCCCTCCTGTACGGCCCGGGCACCATGCGCTACCGGCCGGTCGACGAGGTCGTGCGCGAGGTCGCGGGGAGCCCGACCCGCGCGGTCGTGTTCTGGGACGACAACATCGGCGCCAACCCGCGCTACTCGAAGGAGCTGTTCCGTGCGCTCGCGCCGCTCGGCCGGTGGTGGACGAGCCAGTGCACCGCGACCGCCGCGAGGGACCAGGAGTTCCAGCGCCTGGCCGCGGCCAGCGGATGCAAGGCGCTCTTCATGGGCTTCGAGTCGATCTCGCAGGAGAGTCTCGACTCGACCAACAAGGGCCACAACCGCGTCGCCGGCTATCGCGCGCTGATTCGCTCGCTCCACGCGCACGGGATCGCGGCGCATCTCGGGATCATGTTCGGCTTCGACCAGGACGGCCGGGACATCTTCCGCCGCACCGTGGAGTTCCTCGAGGAGGCCAGCGTCGACGTGGCCACGATGAGCATGGTCGTCCCGATGCCGGGCACGCCCACCTTCCACCGCTGGCAGGCCGAGGGCCGGATCCTCACCACCGACTGGTCGAAGTACGACGGCAAGAAGCACTGCGTGTTCCGCCCCGCGCGGATGTCGCCCGAGGAGCTGGTGGCGGGGACCGAGTGGGCCTCGCGCCGGTTCTACTCGCTCCGCTCGATCGCGCGCCGCATGTGGGGCTCGGGCACCGGGCTCTGGTGGAACGTGCCCCGGAACGTCGGATACCGCCTGGCCCTCGGGCGCTATCCGGAGGTGGGCTGGGATCCCGGCCACGAGGGCCGTGCGAGGGGCTAGCCGCGGCTCTCGCTGCTCCTCGAACCCTCACAGCCCGTAGAGCGCGGCCGCATTGTCGTACGTCAGCTTCCGGCGCATCTCCGGCGTCAGGTGCCGCATCTGCCGCTCGATCGCCTCACGGGAGTTCGGCCACACGCTGTCGGGGTGGGGATAGTCGGACGCCCACAGCAGGTGGCCCTCGCCGAAGAACGGAATGAGCGACATCGCCACGTGGTCTTCCTGGAAGGTCGCGTAGATCTGCCGCCTGAAGAGCTCGCTCGGCTTGGTGACGAGGGCGCTACCGCCCTTGTCGGCCCAGAACTCCTTCGCCTCCCAGAGCCTCCAGTGGCGATAGTCGAGCTCCTCGACGAGCCAGGGCAGCCATCCCGTGCCGGCCTCGGCCATCACCATGCGCAATCGCGGGTGGCGCTCGAGGATGCCCCAGGCGAAGAGATCGACGAAGGGCTCCAGAAAGTTCTGCAGGAAGAACTTGGTGTTCTCGAAGACGCTCGCCGCCTTGCCGGCGACGCGATCGCCAGGCCTCCCGACGAACACCGTGATGTGCCAGGAGAGGATGATGCCGCTGTCCTCGAGCGCATGCCAGAGTGGCTCCCAGGCCGGGTCGTCGAGCTTGGGATCGATGTTGGCGATCATGAGGTTGACCTGGCGCACCCCGCCCTTGGCCCTCACTCGCTCGAGCTCGGCGAGCGCGCCCTCGGGCGTCTCCGGCAGCATCGGCAGGCCGATCAGCCGGTCGGGCGCCGCCTTGCAGAAGTCGAGCAGCCAGTCGTTGTAGACGCGATAGCACGCGACGCGTAGCACCGGATCGTCGGTCGAGATCTGGAAGATCGGCCCGAAGATGACCTGCGTCGCGACGCCGTCGCGATCCATGTCCGCGAGCCGCAGCTCGGCGACGGCCGGCCGGCGCGCGCTCGGGTCGTGCATACCGGCGCGGTCGAAGGCGTTGTAGAGCCCCTTGATCGGCCGCGCCGGACCCGTCGCGGGCGGCCTGCCGTCCCAGCGGCCCCACACCTTGCCATCGCACACCCACATCGCCTGTCCGTCTCGCTCCTCGACGCGCGGGGCGCGGTCGAGCAGTGACGCGGGCAGCCGTGTGGTCCACAGATCCGCGGGCAGCTGGCCGAGATCCATGTGATCGTCGCAGGAGATGAGCCGGTCGGTCATGTGGTCCCCCGTCGCTGGACGTGTCGCGCCGCCGGGCGGCAACTGGCCGATCCTACCGCGTCCCGCGGCTCTCGTGTGCAAGACGTTTGCCGATCGACGCCTGCAACCGCTCGGCCGAAAGCCGTCCCGTGACCGTCGGGCGTTCGAGCCAGCGCTATTTCGGCCCGAATACCTCGATGGCGACGCGACCGGCGTTCACCGCGCAGGGCCAGCCGGCATAGAACGCCACGTGGGTGATCAGCCCTTTCAACTCGGTCTCCGTCACGCCGTTGTCGAGGGCCCTCTGCATATGGCCCCGCATCTCGTCGGTCCGGTAGAGCGCAGCCAGCATCGCCACCGTGATGAGGCTCCGGTCACGCTTGCTGAGATCGGGATGCTCCCATACGTCGCCGAACAGCACGTCGTCGCGGAGCTGCCCCAGCTTGGGAACGAACTCGTACACCGTCGGCTTCTTCTGAGCCATGTGTCGATCTCCTCCTGAATAGGTCGCGACTCGCGCCAAACCGCGACAGCATGCCACCTATCGCCCACGGAGCCAAGTCCCGGGTGACGTCCGGGCAAACGAAAGGGGTTGGCGGCTGCTCCGTCCGCCGACCCCTCGTCGTCCGTGGTTGCGGGCGATTCCGCCCGCTTGCCGGCCCGAGATGCAGTCGCGGGGCTACTGGCTCACGCCATCGACCGCGATGACATTGTACTTCGCGTACTTCTCGCCGATCTTCCGGGCCTTCTCGTATTCTGGTGAATGGCGCCAGGCCAGAAGCTGCTCCATGCTGTCCCAGCGGAGAATGACGACGCGTCCTTTCGGCGGCTCGCCGTCGATCGCGGTGCCCTTTCCCGCCGCGATGTAGCGAGCGCCATGCGCCTTGAGCGACGCCTGGGCCGGCGGAAGGTATTCCTTCGTGTAGCCGGCCTGGTCGGTGACCTCATTGTTGCCGATCATGTAGACGGGCGGTCTGGCTTGCGCGTGGAGCTCGTGCACCCCCGCCACACCGATCCCCATCCCCGCGAGCACTGACAACGCGACCGTATAGCAGGTCCTCATCATCGCCTCCTCGATTCTTGACTCTGTGCCGGGATCAGGGCAGCTTCGCCGGACTCGAAAACGGCCGGGTGGCGTCGACCACGAACATGACCAGGGCGTGCAGGCCCACCGGGCCGCTGCTGGAGACCTGCATCGGCGCGCTCGCGACCGGGCTCGCCGCGCCCTTGCCGGCCTCGACTCGCTCCACGTCACCGGACATCCGGAACGTCTGCTCCCCGGCCAGCACATAGGCCGCCTCGACGCCAGGATGGCTGTGCACGGGCGAATGGCTGCCGGGTGGCCCACTGGCCTCGACGACCCGGAGCAGATAGCGCGGCGCCGCGATCGGAGGAAGTGGTCCGATCTCCGCCACCTTCGAGCCGCCTTGCGACGATCCACCGGCCGGGCCGAGCGTGCAGAGCCAGACCCGGTCATCCGACCGGGCCACGAGGCCCATCGGACCGGCGGCGGCCCGCGCCTGGGCAAGCGCGGCGAAGCTCTCCACTCGCCAGAACAGTGGTCCCGCCGGCAACGTGGCGACCTTCTTCTCGGCGAGCGGCTTGACGACGAGCGTGCCCGCGCCGGCGACACCAACTCCCCCCGCCTGCGCCATCGCCGGCACGGTAGACAGCGACGGCAGGGCCAGACCTACGACCATCACCACGACGTTCGATTTCATCGGACGGGCCTCCTCGGACCTGGGGGCCCAGCTATCGACCTTCACCTCGCGGTCGATGTGCGGCGGGCCCCTCTATTGCGACGAGGCTACTCGGACAATCTGAAAATGAGATGAGTCCTGCATGAGAATGGGCCGGGCACCCACCGTCGCGCCTCGACGTAGCCGGCGGCACGGCGCCGGGGCGTGGGCTTGATCCTCACCGCGGGGGTCGAGGGAGTGCGGTCGGCTGGAGCGGGTCAGGCGCTATGCCGGCTGGCCCTGTGCGGTCAACGCTGGCCGTATCGCGATCGACGTGGTCGGGCCCACGTCGCTCGCGTGCTCAGCGATCCGCTGGCGCAAGAGCTCACGCACTCCAGCATTCCCGCGCGGCTGGCATACCTCGGACCCGACGGCTTCCCGCGCGCGATCCCGATCGGCTTCCACTGCACCGGTGCCCCGTTCGTGCGGTGTACGGTTCCGCACGCGCCCACAGTTCCGGCACTGAACACAAATCCGAAGGCGGCCCTCACCGTTGGTACGAACGCGTTCCCGCCGCATGTCTTGCTCGTGCGAGGTACTGCCGCCGTCGACATCGTGGATGGCGTACCGCCCGAATACCTCGCCGCGTCCAGAAAGGGTGTCGGACCCGACCAGTGGGATGCGTTCGAGGCGCAGGTGCGCGCGATGTACAAGCAGCTGGCGCGCATCACCGGGTACTCCGGCCTCCCGGCCTAGATTGGGCGATTTAGTACCCAACCTGGGTAGTCGACTTCGGCTTCGCCTGGTGCAGAGCGCGTAAGGGCCGGTCAAATAAGACCGCCTTTCCGGAACGGGTATTGCTCTGCAGGGTGTCCGTGGAGAGCGGGGCGCGCCCTGTCGAGGCCGTGTGCGTGATCGTCGTTTCGGATTGCGAGCGGGACGCTCAGCGATCCTGGCGCGCCGAACGAAGCCTCCTGGAGGCGCTCGCCCGGCAGGATCTGGGCGAGCCATTCGACGTGATCCTCGTCGAGAACGAACGGTATCGTCACCAGATCCCGCCCGACCTACCCACGCTCTGCCCGCGCCTCCGCATCGTCTTCTCCGCCGAGAGGCAGTCCGCGAGCCTGAAGAATATCGGGGCTTGCCAGACGAACGCGGAGCTCGTGGCGGTCCTCGACGCGGATTGCCTTCCGAACGAGGCGTGGCTGCGGGTCCTGGTAGCGGTTCTCCGCGAGCGGCCCGACGTGTCGGCGGTCAGCGGCCGCACCCACTACGGCGCCGAGACTTCGTATCGGCGCGCACTCAGCCTCGTCGACCGCTCGTTCGACGACCTCGGCCGGCCCGGCTTCACCCCACGTGTCTCCACCAATGCCGCCCTCTACCGGCGCAGCCTGCTCACGCGATTTCCGTACCCCACGAGCGCCACTCCGTTCGGCTCCGCCATGCTGCGCATGCACGCGATGGCCCGCGCCGGCGACGTGCGCTTCTTCTTCGAACCGGCCGCGGTGGTGCAGCACGCCCTCGGAGGCTGGGGCTCCATCCGGGACTTTCGCCGTCACATCGGATACATCGACATGATGGGGGATCCGAGGTTGCGGAGCATCCCGAGCCTGCTGTGGCAGCGCCTCTCGTTTCACGGCCGCGACTGTCTTCGCCTCGGCCCCACCTACCTCCGCTGGTACGACTGGCCGCTCGCCGCAGCCTTCCTGGCCGCGACGCCAGTGCTCCAGGTGCCGGGGATGCTGGATGCGTGGCGAGGACGCGCGGACATACCGCGGACGTCGTTCTCCTAGGGCCGGACGCTAGGGCCGCACCTCGCGTCCAAGATACTCGACGGCCGCCTGGACGCCGCCGCGCCCGTGCGGAATCCCGAGCGCCCCGAGCGCCATCTCGACCGCGCCGAGCACGCCGAACACCATCGGGGCGTTGACGTGGCCCATGTGCGCGATCCGGAACGCGCGGCCCTGCAGATCGCCGATCCCGCGGCCGAGGACGACGCCACATTTCTCGCGACAGTAGGTACTGAGCACGCCCGGATCGAAGCCGGGCGCGAGCACCGTGGTCACCGAGTTCGCGCGCTCCTCGGGGCGGACGACGTTGAACGCGAGCGCGCCCCCCTCCGCCCAGCGGCCCACCGCGTGACGCGCGGCCTCGGCGAGCAGCGCGTGACGGCGGATCGCCGCGTCGAGGCCCTCCTCGAAGAGCATGTCGAGCGCCTTGCGCAGGCCGAAGAGCAGATGCTGCGGCGGGGTGCCCCCGTACTTCTGGTAGTGGGCTTCGCCGTTGCGGAACGTCCAGTCCCAGTAGCGGGTGCGGAGATCCGCGTGCTCGTGGACGGCGAGCGCGCGCTGATTGGCGGCCACGAGCGCCAGCCCGGGCGGGGTCATCAGCCCCTTCTGGGAGCCCGCCATCGCGACGTCGACGCCCCACTCGTCCATCTCGAACGGCATGCAGCCGAGCGACGCCACCGCATCCACCATCAGCAGGGCGGGGTGCCCGACGGACGCGATCGCGCGATGGATCGCCGCGATGTCGTTGACCACCCCGGACGCGGTGTCGATCTGGACGACGAGGATGGCCTTGATCTCGCGCGCGGTATCGGCGGCCAGACGCTGCGCGAGCGCGGCGGGATCGACGGCGCGCCGCGGGTTGCCCTTCAAGACCTCGACCTTGACGCCCATCATCCCCGCCATGTCACCCCACCCGAGCGCGAACAGGCCGCTCTCGAGCACCAGCACGGTCTCGCCCCGCGACAGCACGTTGGTGAGCGCGGCCTCCCAGCCCCCGTGGCCGTTGGCGGCGTAGATGTAGGTGCGCCCCGTCGTCCGGAAGATCCTCGGCAGATCCTCGAGAAGGCCGTGCGTGACCGCGACCATGTCGCCGGCGTAGATGTCGATGGCCGGTCGATGCATCGCGGCGAGCACCGCGTCGGGAATGTTCGTGGGACCCGGAATGCTGAGGAACTCGCGCCCTTTGGAGACTGTCATGGTCTCGATTCTAAGCGAATTGCCCGCCCGCGTGCACCGAAGTCCTTGTGTCGGGTGCCTTCCAAGAGGATACTCCTTGCTGCCTTGGTCCCCATGAGGCGGGCGGTACGTGCCCTCGAACCCCGAGGTCGCGATGCTCGCCCGCGCGCTCGACTGGGCCCGGGCCGCGCGAGAGGCCGTGAAGCGTCTCGGTATCGACACGTCGCCTCGCGGATTCAGGGACCGGCCGCCCCGGGGACGTCCCGGCGTCCAGCACGGTGAAGGACATCGTCGTCGGATCGGACGCGCGCCTCGAGGATCGCGGGCAGCACGCGCTGAAGGGGATGCCGGGAGAGTGGCGACTCTCCTCGGTCGCCGACTAGTCCATACACGGAAGCCCGGCACGGAGGAGCCTCTCGATGGCGATCATCGATTCCCAGGTCCACTGCTATGAGGCGAACACCCCGAGGCGGCCCTGGCACACCGTCCCCAACTGGCCAGATCACGCCACCGGCGACGAGATGGTGGCGGCCATGGACAAGGTCGGCGTCGACGGCGCGATCTTCATCTCCGCCTTCTCTATGTATCGGTACGACGCGAGCTACGCGGTGGAAGTGCAGCGGGCCCATCCCGACCGGCTCGCCCTCGTGAAGCCGGTCGATCCGGACGATCCGGCGGTGGCCGATGTCATCGCCGACTGGAAGAAGACGCCGGGCACGGTCGGCATCCGGATCATGATGACGAAGGAGGCGGGGCGCGATCCGAAGGACCCGGGCCTCGACCGGATCCTGCGCGCGGCCGTCCGGTACGACTTCCCGGTCAACATGCTCTGCTGGGGCAACGTCGACGCGGGCGCGGCGCTGATCGACCGCCATCCCGACACGCGATTCATCATCGACCACCTGGCCATCGTGCAGCCCCGGACGCCCCCCGCCCCTCCGCAGCCCTGGGCCGACCTGCCGAAGGTGCTCGACCTCGCCCGGCGCCCGAATGCGGTGATCAAGGTCAGCGGGGCCTGCACGCTGTCCCGGGAGCCATACCCCTTCCCGGACATCTGGGACCCGCTCGCCCGCGTGTTCGATGCCTGGGGATTCGAGCGTTGCCTGTGGGGCACCGACTGGACGCGCGCCTTTGCGGTCGTCAACTACGAGCAGGCGGTCGAGCCCTTCCGCCGGACCGACCGCCTGGGCGCCAGTGATCGGGCGATGCTGATGGGCGGGGCGTGCGCCAAGGCGTATGGCTGGTCTCCGAAGAAGGGCCAGGCGTCGCGCCCCGGGCCCGGCTTGCGCTAGTATGTGGCGGGCTTGACCTTCTCCGGGGGAGATCGCCAAATGGGGCGCGCATACCATGTCGTCGACGCGGACGGCCACATCCTCGAGCCGCTCGACCTCTGGGACCGGTACATCGATCCCAGGTTCCGCGAGCGTCGGCCGCGGTTCGTCATCGACGACAACGGCAAGGAGCGCCTCGGCGTCGAGGGCAAGCTGCTGGGCAATCCCCGGGGCATCGGCAGCCTGGGCTCGGTCGGCGTCCGGCAGGGGCTCGTCAAGGCCAATACCCTGAAGTACGCCGAGGGGCGTCGCGGCGGGTTCGACCCGCACGCCCGCATCGTCGACATGGATGCCGACGGGATCGACGCCGCCTTCCTCTATCCCAGCCTCGGTCTGTTCGCCGGCGCGGTCGAGGATCCGGGCCTCGCCGCCGCGATGTGCCGCGCCTACAACCGCTGGCTGGCCGACTACTGTGCGCCGTATCCCGAGCGCCTGTTCGGGGTCGCGATGCTGCCGATGCAGTCGGTCGACCTGGCGGTCGACGAGATGCGCTTCGCCCGCGAGACGCTCGGGATGCGCGGCGGGTTCCTGCGGCCCAACCCCTATCACGGCAAGAAGATGATCAGCGACCCGATGTACGAGCCGTTCTGGGCGATGGCCGAGGCGCTCGACTTCTCGATCGGCTTCCACGAGGGCTCGACCACCGGGATGCCCACCGTCGGCGTCGACCGATTCGAGGAGGACCGCGCGGCGCGCCATATGGTCTCGCACACCATGGAGATGATGCTGGTCGCGCTGAGCGTGATCTGGGGCGGTGTCGTCGACCGTCACCCGCGATTGCGCGTGGCGTTTCTCGAGTCGGGCGGCGGCTGGATCGCGCCGTGGCTCGACCGCATGGACCGGCACTTCGACGATCAGGGCTTCAACGAGTCCGCGCCGAAGACGCGGCCGAGCGAGCTGTTCCAGCGCAACTGCTGGATCTCCTTCGAGCCCGTCGAGAGCAGCATCGCGGTGCTGGCCAGCTACATCGGACCGCACAAGATCATGTGGGCCACCGACTATCCGCACCAGGACGGCTTCTTCCCGGGCGCGCCGCAGATGCTCCAGGAGCGGCTGGGGCCGCTGTCATCCGAGGCGAAGCACCAGGTGCTCGCCGGCGGCGCCCTCGGCTTCTACGGTCTGAGTTGATCCGGGAGCGCCACTGCAGCCAGGAGCCACGGCGGACGTCCGCCGAACAACTACACGAGGAGACGGTCACAATCGACATGCATACCCACTCGAGACTCGCCGCGGCTCGGAGGATGCCATGAGTGTTCACACGTCGGCCCGGTCGGACATGGCGGCCGGGCTTCCCTACGAGCGGCGCCGCCTGGAAGACGTCGGCTACATGACCTGCATGACCCTCACCCTGCTCGGCAACTACGCCCAGACCGGGCATTTCGGCGGCCCCCTGGCCTACACGCCGTTCAACGTCGCGGCGCATCTGGTCGGGCCCGAGCTGGGCGGGCTCCGCTACGACTACCGGCGCCCCAAGCATCCGTACGGCGACAAGTTCATGCTCGCGGCGGGACACTGCGCACCCACCTGCTACGCGCTGTGGATGATCCTGGGCCAGGCGCTCCACCGGAAGCATCACGCGACGGGCGATCCCCGCTATCACGTGGCGCCGGACGTCGCGATGCTCCCGGTCGACGCGCTGGGATTCCGCCGCGGCGCCGGCGCGCTCCGGACGCTGCTCGCGGACCAGGGGCTGTCGGACCATCCGCTGTTCGCCCAGGCCAAGGGGCGCGGCATCCGGGCGCTGTCCGGGCACATCGAGTCCACCGATCTCACCAACGACGTCAACGGCGGCCCCTCGGGCGTCGGGATCGCGACGGCCGCGGGAAAGGCGGCGTTCTGGGACATCATGGGCGCCCCCATGGGGACGCCGAAGATCATCGCGCTCGAGGGCGAGTTCGCCATGACCGAGGGTCACGCCCAGGAGCTCAAGACCCAGGCCATCGCGCTCCAGGTCGGCAAGCGGCTCCGGATCTTCCTCTCCGACAACAACGCCGGCATCGACGATTCCCTGATCGGCGGCGTGGTCTCCGCCCGGTTCACCGGCTATCGCCTGATCGATCAGTGGACCTCGTACGGGTGGAACGTGCTGTCCCTGCCGGATGGCCACGACTACGACCAGATCGTCGGCGCGCTCCGGACCATGGAGACCTCGGATCCGGCGGACCGCCGCCCGATGATCGTGATCGGCACGACCACCAAGGGGTACTGGCCCGGCGCGGTGAACGGCAAGATCCCCGGAGCCGGCGACCAGGTGGTGGGCTTCCCGAGCCATCCGTACGGGATGAAGATGAACTCGGAATACTTCGTCGCCCTGGCGCGCACCTTCGAGGCGCGCTACGGCGTCGAGTTCCAGGGGATCAGCCAGGGACCGGTCACGGATCCGCGCGAGCGGCTCATCCAGTTCAAGACCAACATCGACGTCGTCATGTCGGTCCTCGAGCGCGACGGCCTCGGAGACTGGCTCGCCGATCGTCTGGTCGAGATCGGCGACTCCGTGCCGGCCGAGATCCCTCTCCGCGTCGACGTGAAGCACGACCCATTCCTGGACGACCGGCTCAAGGTCGCCAATCTTCCCGAGGAGCCGCAGACGCTCACCGTGAGGAATGCCATCTCGGGCAAGGAGAAGCAGCTCAAGATCGCGCTGTTCCGCAAGGCGGGCGAGGCGGCGGGTGCCCGACGGGCCGTGTCCGAGATCGTCAAGTGGGCGAACCACGTCACCGACAACCGCGTATTGACCCTGGCCGCCGACCTCTCGGAATCGATCAACCTGGAGCACGGCAGCATCTGGGGCCACTACGATCCCGAGACCAACCCGCTGGGGACGAGGCTCAAGGCCGCGATCGAGGAAGCGGGCAACGCGTCGAGCGCCATCGGCCTGGTCGGCCAGAGCGCGTCGCTGGACCCCGACACGTTCGCCGGGGTATGGGCGTGGAGCGGCACCTACGGCGCCTTCACGCCGCTGATGTACCTGCCCGCGCGCGTCTGGAGCCAGCAGAACCAGGACAGCAAGTTTCGCACCGGCGTCCTGCACATCCTCGCCGGGCACTCCGGCCCGGAGACCGCCGCCGACGCGCGCACCCACTTCGGGATCTTCGCGCCCCAGGTGTGGAAGCTGTTCCCGCGTGACCAGGTCATCAACCTGAGCTTCTGGGACTACAACGACGTGGCCCCCGGCTACTTCGCCGCGGCCGAGATCGCCGCGCGCGAGAAGAAGGTCGGCGTCATCGTCGTCGAGGTGGCACGCCCCGACTTCCGGGTGGTCGACCGGAGCACGTTCGCCGACTCCGATCTGCGGGCCGCCGCCAAAGGTCTCTACGTCATCCGCGACTTCGCGCCCGGCCAGCCGCGACACGGCTATGTCGTGGCCCAGGGATCGAGCTCGACGTTCAACCTCGTGAGCGTCCTGCCGCGGCTGAGCGCCGCCGGCATCAACGTGAAGGTCATCGCGGCGATCAGCGAGGAGCTGTTCGACCACCAGCCCGAAGCGTATCGGAACGCGGTGCTGCCGCCCGAGGCCCGCCAGGACCTCATGTTCGTCATGACCGGAACGCGCCGCATGTGGCCGCTGCGCAACGTCGGCTCGCTGACGGATGAATACTCCCTCACCGCCGATCAGGAGAACGTGTGGCTCACCGGCGGCACCGAGGCGGACGTGATCGCCGAGGCGCACCTCGACCCGGGCTCGATCTTCGCCGGGGTGCAGCGCTTTGCTCAGGAGCGTCCGACGCGCCTGAGCCGGCAGCGGGCACTGCTGAACGCGCTCGGATAGCGACAGACCGGCCGCCCGACACGGCGCCAACGCTTCGAGGAAGCGCGATGACCGAGGCGATCCGCATCGCCGTGCTGAACTTCGTCCACGAGACGGTGACGTTCCTGCCCAACGACACCACGCTCGACGACTTCGTCCACGACGGCTCGCCGGCCAGCGGCGAGGCCCTGCTCGCCTGGGAGCCGCGCTCCTACATGGGCGGCTTCGTGAAGGTGGCGCGCGAGCATGGCGGCGTCGAGCTGGTCGGCATCGAATCGCCGCTCTGGCCCAGGACCGGTACCGGCTCGGGCTGGATCACGGGGGAGGCCTACGAGCACTTTCTCGGTCGCATGCTCGCCGAGCTCGAGGACGGCGGGCCATGGCACGGCGTCTATCTCGCCCTCCATGGCGCGATGGGCGTGCGCGGCGTGGCGCGGCCCGAGGCCGACATCGCCCGCCGCGTGCGCGAGATCGTGAGGCGTGACGCCTCCATCGCCGGCACCTTCGATCCGCACGGCAACGAGGACGCCGAGTTCCTGCGCCAGGCCGACTTCGCCTTCTGCGCGAAGTACTTCCCGCACTACGACAGCCGCCTGCAGGGGGAGCGCGCGGCGCGCATGCTCATCCGCGCCATCCGCGGCGACTACTTCCCTGCCTCCGCCACCGTGAAGGTGCCGATCCTGACCGCGACGGTGCTCCAATGGACTGGCGCCTCCCCGTGGATGGACCTGGTCCAGCGCGCCCTCACCTGGGAGGCGCGCGAGCTCGACCTCTACATGAACGTCTTCTTCGGCTTCCCCTTCGCCGACGTGCCCGACGTGGGCATGACGGTCCAGGCGATGACCAACGGCAAGCCCGAGCTCGCCCGCAAGGCCGCCGAGGACGTCGCGGCCTGGGCCTGGCGCCGCCGCGAGGCTCTGGTGAAGACCGCGACGGTGCACCCCATCCCCCACGGGGTGAAGCTCGCCAAGGAGGCGGTGGCGCGGGGCGCGTGGCCGGTGGTGCTGGCCGACCATTCGGACCGCTCCGGCTCGGCGACGTGGGTGCTGCAGCAGGTGATCGAGCAGGACCTGGCCGACGTGCTGATCGCCACCATCGCCGATCGCGCCGCCGTCGAGGCGGTGGTGGGCAAGAGTCTCCAGGCCGGCGATCCGTTCGACATGGCCATTGGCGGCCTGGCCGACGAGTCCGCCGGCCAGCCGGTGCCGATCGAGGGCACCATCGCGGGCGTCGCGCACACCGCCGGCCGGCACTGGGTGAGCGTCGCCTTCGGGCGTGGCAACGTCGTGCTGATCAGCGAGTATCTCACCCAGTTCATGGACCCGCTCGACCTGCGGGGGCCCGGGTTCACCATCGACCGCTTCAAGGTCTTCGCGCTCAAGTCGCGCGTGCACTTCCGCCGCGGCTTCGACGATTCCGGCTTCGCGAAGACGATCCTCCTGGTCGAGCCGGAGCAGCCGTTCCTCGGTACGGTACGTCTCGAAGCGCTGCCCTACCGGCATGTCGACATCTCGAAGCTCTATCCCTACGGCGACGTGAGCTTCCCCTGATGACCCTGCCCGTGTTCGAGACACTGCGCCTGACGCTGCGGTCCATCACCGAGCACGACGCCGAAGGCCTGCACGAGGCGTACGCCGATGCCGAGGCCATGCGGCGCTGGGACCATCCTCCATCGCGCGACGTATCGCAGACGGCCGAGCGCATCCGCACGTCCGCCGAAGTCGACCCCCGCTGGCATGGCATCTGGGCCATCCAGACCCATGCGGGCCGGTTCGTGGGCGCGATCAACTACCACGCGCACAACGAGCAGCAACGGCGGCTCGCGCTCGGGTGGATCCTGGTCCCGTCGTCCTGGCGCCAGGGCCTCATGACGGAGGCGGCGCCGCCCGTGATCTCACACTGCTTCACGGGCCTGAACGTGCACCGGATCGAAGCGCTGATCGAGCCGCAGAACCAACCGTCACGGGGGCTGGCCGCCAAGCTCGGCTTCACCGAGGAGGGCACGCTCCGGGACTGGCTCTGCGTCGCGGGCGAGTTCCGCAGCGTCGTGATGTACGGCCTGCTGCGCACGGAATGGAGGCACCCATGCTGATCGTCGACGCGCAGATTCATCTCTGGAACGCGGGCAACCCCACCAGCCCGTGGCACCGGCAGATCCCCGCCTATCTCAAGGAAGATGCCTTGAAGGAGATGGACGCCGGGGGTGTCGATGCCGCCATCCTCACGCCCCACACCCCGTGGGACCCGAACGCCAACGAGCTCTGCATGGACGCCGTGCGCGCGCATCCCGGCCGGTTCGCGATCCTCGGCAACTTCCCGCTGGACAAGCCCGAGAGCCGCGCGCTGGTCGACACGTGGAAGCAGCGTCCGGGCATGCTGGGCTGCCGCTTCACCTTCATCGGGCCGGAGCAGAGCAAGTGGCCGACGGACGGCACCGTCGACTGGCTGTGGCCGGCCGCGGAGCGCGCCGGTCTGCCCATCGCGATGATGGCCGCGAACTTCCTGCCGAAGGTCGAGGAGGTCGCCCAGCGGCACCCACACCTCAAGCTGATCATCGATCACCTCGGGCGCCCCAGGGGGGACGCGCCCCCGAGCGAGCGGTGGGCCAATCTGGCCGAGGTGCTCGCGCTCGCGAAGTATCCCAACGTCGCGATGAAGGCGACCGGCGCGCCGAGCTACTCCGATCAGCCCTACCCGTTTCGCGACATCCACGACAACCTGCGCCGCCTCTACGACGCCTTCGGCCCCGCGCGCTGGTTCTGGGGCACCGACATCACGCGCATGCCGTGCCCGTGGCGTCAATGCGTGACGCTGTTCACCGAAGAGCTGCCCTGGCTGAAGGGCCGCGACCTCGAGCTGGTCATGGGCCGGGCGGTCTGTGACTGGCTCGGATGGAAACGATAGCAGCGGAGGACTTGACATGGCACGCACCCCGATCGCTCCGCCCGGCATGAAGGACCAGCGCCCGCGCTACACCCTCGGGTGGCGTGTGGGCAACACCATCTACGTGGCGGGTCAATTGCCCTACGACAAGGACGGCAACCTTCTCGGCAAGGGCGACATCAAGGCGCAGACACGCCGCATCTTCGAGCAGATCAAGATGATCGTCGAGGCCGGTGGCGGCACAATGGGCGATGTCGTCAAGGTCACCGTGTTCGTCACCGACGTACGCTATCGTGAGGCGTACGGCGAGGTGCGCTCGGAGTTCTTCGGGCCGAACCCGCCGGCGAGCACACTGGTCCAGATCTCGAACCTGGCGATCCCAGACGCCCTGATCGAGATCGAGGCGGTGGCCGCGCTTGACGGTTGACCGTTCCGGTTGGCCCCTTGTGACCGCCGACCCTTTGTCAGGAGAGACACCATGAGACCCAACAAGCTGCGTGAGCTCTTGAAGGCCAACAAGCCCACCCTGTCCACCCACATTCACACCACGTGGCCGTCCGTGGTCGAAGCCATCGGACACACCGGCCTCTACGACTACGTCGAGTTCGTGGGAGAGTACGGTCCCTTCGACCTGCACGACCTCGACAACCTCGCGCGCGCCGGGGACATCTACGACATGTCGATGCAGCTCAAGGTCGACCAGGAGCCGCGGGGCTTCCTCGCGCAGCGGGCGATCGGGTCCGGCTTCCACAGCATCCTCTTCGCGGACTGTCGCTCCGCCGCCGACGTGCAGGAGTGCGTGCGCATCGTGCGCGCGGAGACACCGGAGGACGGAGGAACCTACGGCGTGGCCACCCGTCGGTTCACCTACATGGGCTATGGCGGCACCAGGGAGTACGTCCAGGCCCTGCGCGACATCGTCGTGGCCATCATGATCGAGAAGCCGGGGACGGTCGACACGCTCGAGGACGTCCTGGCCGTCAAGGGGGTCGACATGGTGCAGTGGGGCGGCTCCGACTACTCGATGGGCATGGGGCGACCCGGCGAGCGCTATTCGCCCGAGCTCCGGGTGGTGGAGCGGCGCGTGTTCGAGACCGCCATCAAGATGGGCGTGCCGCCCCGCGCCGAGATCGCCACCGCGGATCAGGCCAAGTACTTCCTCGACATGGGCGTCCGGCACTTCTCCGTCGGCACCGACATCACGATCCTGCACCAGTGGTGGAAGTCCCAGGGCGAGGACCTGCGCAAGGCGCTCGGCCACTGATTGGCGGCACCGATCGGAGCGCGGGACTCGTCCCGGTTCAGGGCCGGCCCAGCGACGCCGGGTTGATCGGCGTCGGCATCGCCTGCACCTCGGGGAGGACCTTCTCCGCGAACAGCCGCAGGCTCTTCTCCGCCTTGGCTCGCGGCATCCCCCCGTAGAACATGTGGATGACCACCATCTCCAGGCTGAGCGCGTGCTGCAGCGTCCTGATCTTCTCGATGATCTCGTCGGGCGTCCCGATCGGCTGGGTCGCCCGGCGCGCCGCGAGGCCCGCCTCGGCCACCCCGACGTCGGCGGTCTGGCGCTTGAGGTACTCCTCGTAGCCGGGAATGCCGGCGTAGCCCGGGTTGTTCCACTCGAAGTAGTGGTGCTGAGCCGCGAGGAGCTGGTGGTGGAAGTACTCCCACCCTTCCTCGGCCTCCGAGGCGGTCTCCGCGCAGTACATCCACAACAGCGTGGTGGGCTGGTCCGGCGGCAGCCCCAGCTCCGCCCGGATCGTGTTGAACCGGCGCACCTGCGCCGTCATCTCGTCGAGGCCCGCGCCCGCGACGAACATCTGCCCCAGCCCGTTCTCGGCCGCCATCCGGGCGGAGGCCTCGGTGGTGAACGCGGCCTTGATTCGTGTGGTGAGCTCGCCCTTGTGCCGCGCCTGGGGGCGAATGGTGGTCGGCGGAATCTTGTAGACCTTGCCGTCGAAGCTGAAGCGCTCCGCCCCGTCCGACGCCCGGAGGGCGCCGATCACGTCGTAGAAGTACGCGTGAGACTCTCCGATCGGATATCCGAGCGAGGCGTACTCGTGGGGGGAGATCCCGCGCCCGAATAGGCGGAGCCGAAGTGCTCGGTGGCCCAGATGGAGTCGAACCCGAGCGGCTCGACGAGCTCGCCCAGCGCGAGGGTGTCGTCCATGTTCGCGGCGTCCGACACCGCGGGCGGGCGGCTGTAGTCCTCCGCCAGGAGGCGCTCCCAGTCGCGCTGGTTGTAGCCGGTCACCATCACCCCGCAGTGCATGCCCGTCCGCCTCCTCCCTTCCCCGTCGAGCTCCCCCGCGGGCGACAGTGTACTGTCTCGACCCGTCCCCGGGAAGCGAGCCCGGAGGGACGACATGCCTGACGTGCCGTACGTTGGCCTGCAGAAGGATGGTAGATTATGACCTTCCGTGTCGGCGCCGCCGTCGCCTTCGATGTGTTTGGAACACGATGGTCGGCCGCGAAAGGGAGAACAGCATGGCGGTCTTCGAGAAGGGCCCGGTCCGCATCCACTACCAGGAAGCCGGCTCCGGCTTTCCCCTGCTCGTCATCCCCGGCGGGGGCCAGAACTCGACCATCGGCTTCATGTCGGACCGGGCGCCGTTCAACGCGATCACGGACTTCGGGGACGAGTACCGCTGCATCACGGCCGACCTGCGCAACGCGCCGAGCGGCCAGTCCTCGGGGCCCCTCGAGATCGATCGGCCGTGGGACTCCTATGCCGACGACCACCTGGCCCTCATGGACCACCTGGGCATCCGGCGCTTCATGGTGATCGGCTACTGCATCGGTGGCCCCTTCATCTGGAAGCTGGTCCAGCGCGCGCCCGAGCGCATCGTCGCCGCGGTCGTGTCGCAGCCCGTCGGCTTCCGCAAGGAATCGAACCCCATGTACGACAACAGCATGCACACCTGGGCCCCGGCCCTGCTCGAGCAAAGGCCCGACCTCACGATGGACATGATCGACACCTTCCTGACCCGGATGTACGTCACGAACGCCGACTTCGTCTTCAGCGTGCCGCGCGACGTCGTCCGGGCCTGCCCGGCGCCGGTGCTCGTCATGCCCGACGAGACCCCTTCGCACCCCTACGAGCCCGCCCTCGAGTCCGCGATGCTGGCCCCGCACGCCGAGATGACCTTCTTCCCGTGGAAGGACACCAAGGAGAAGATCCCACTCGCGGTGCGGCACGTGCGCACGTTCCTCAAGGCGAACCGGCCGGACTGATCCCGCATGCCGTTCGGATGGGGCATCGTCAGTACGGGGAAGCATCCCGACATCAAGATCGCGCCGGCGATGGCCGCGGCCGCGGGCGGGGAGCTCGTCGGTGTGTACAGCCGCGACCAGCAGCGCGCGGAGGCGTTCGCCCGGACACATGGCGCCCGCGCCGCGTACCGCCAGCTCCGCGACCTCCTCGCGGACTCACGTATCGACGGCGTCTTCGTGGCCTCGCCGAACGCCCTGCACGCCGAGCACGTCGTCCAGGCGGCCGAAGCCGGAAAGCACGTGCTGTGCGAGAAGCCGATGGCCACGACGATCGCCGACGCCGCGCGAATGCTCGAGGCGTGCCGCCGCGCGGACGTCACCCTCGGGGTGGCCTTCAACCTCCGCCAGCATCCGGCCTATCGCCGCGCCCGCGAGCTCGTCGCCGCCGGGGCGCTGGGGCGCATCGTGCTCGCCCAGGCGCAGTGGGCCTTCGGCGTGCGCGGCCGCGACGGATCGCCCCCGCGCACGGAGCTCACCCAGTGGTGGGATACGCCGGAGCTGATCGGGGGCGCGTCCACGATGATGGGGACCGGCGTGCACTCCGTCGACCTGCTGCGATTCGTGCTCGGCGCCGAGGTGGACGAGATCACGGCGGTCACCGACGGCCAAACCGCCGCGCGCCCGCTCGAGCAGCTCGCCTGCCTCACCTTGCGCTTCGGGAACGGCACGCTCGGCCAGGTGGTCGCGAGCCGCCTCCTTCCGGACTCGCGCAACGACTTCCGTGTGTACGGGATCACCGGGCTCATCGCCGGACACCACTCGATGTGGGAAGCCCGCACCGGCCGCTTCGAGATCTCGAGCGACACCGTCAACGAGACCGCCGACTATCCGGAAGCGCTGCTGCCGAACTACGTGGCCGAGATCGAGGACTTCCAGCGCGCGGTCGCCTCCGGCGGCCAGCCGGCCGCGACCGGCCTGGACGGCCTGCGCGTCGTGGAGGTCACCCTCGCGATGATCGAGTCCGCCCGCACGCGCCGCAGCGTGAAGATCGAGCGCGTGGAGCCCTAGCGCGCGAGCCCCAGTTCACATCCCACCCGGGAGGACCCCATGCGGAGAGCCATGTCCCTGTTCGTGGTCGGCGTCTGCGCCACCATTCTCGTCGGCCTGCCCGCGTTCGCGCAATCGCCCGCCGACGTCACGCTGACTCGCATCGATTGCGGCACCGCCGCCACCCCGACGGACGTCGGTCAGCGCTTCACCGACACGTTCTCGTACAAGGATCTCAAGCTGACCTTCACGTTCAGCTGCTATCTCATCAAGCACGGTAACGAATACATGGTGTGGGACACCGGCTTCGCGCCGGGCACGAGCCCCAGCGCTCCGAAAGTCGGCATCGTCGATCGCCTGAAGGAGGTCGCGGTGACGCCCGAGCAGGTCAAGTACGTCGGCATCAGCCACTTCCACGCCGACCACACCGGCCAGCTCGATCCGTTCAAGAACGCAACGCTGCTCATCGGCAAGGCCGACTGGGACCAGATCACCTCGCCGACGCCGATGCAGGGCGCCAATGTCGCGGGCTTCAAGAGCTGGACCGGCGAGAGCCGGAAGGTCGAGCCGCTCACCGGGGACAAGGACGTGTTCGGCGACGGCAGCGTGGTCGTTCTCAGGATGCCTGGTCACACGCCGGGCCATAGCTCCCTCCTCGTCAGGCTGAAGGACATGGGCCCGGTGCTGCTCACCGGCGACCTCGTCCACTTCCGCGAGAACTACGACACCGGTGGGGTGCCGAGCTTCAACTTCGACCGCGCCGCGACCGTCGCCTCCATGGACCGCATGAAGCAGCTCGTCGCCAACCTGAAGGCGACCGTCGTCATCCAGCACGACGTGCGCGACATCGGCAAGCTGCCCGCGTTCCCGGCGGCCGCGAAGTAGCACCTGGGGGCGCCGGATAGCGTCCTGGGGCCGACCGACCCCGACCAAACAGATGCTCCATGCGCCCGCCGACCACGCCCAACCCCGAGATGAATGCCAGGGGCCTCGTCACCACCGGCAACGCGGCGATCGGCATCCAGTCCGGTAACGTGGCCAAGCACATGCACCCGAGGACCGACGAGATCCAGTACATCATCGAGGGCAGCGGGGCGACGTGGCTGGGCAGCGAGCGCAAGGAGTTCAAGGGCACGGCCCACGGCGGGACGATCGTGGCCAGCGGCCCGGTCCAGGCCATCGCGATCAAGATTCCTCCGGAGCCGAAGGACGACACCACGTTCCTCGACTGAGCCGAGGAGACATGGCCTACGACCACCTCGAGATCGAGACGCGCTGGCAGCGCTACTGGGACGACCATCGGACGTTCCGGGCCGCGCGCCGGAGCGGCCGACCCAAGCGCTACGTCCTCGACATGTTCCCCTACCCGTCCGGCGTCGGCCTGCACGTCGGTCATCCCGAGGGGTACACCGCCACCGACATCCTGGCGCGCGCCTGGCGCATGCGGGGCCACGACGTGCTCCACCCGATGGGCTGGGACGCGTTCGGCCTCCCCGCCGAGCAGCACGCGATCGAGACCGGGCAGCATCCGGCGGCGACGACCGCGAGCAACATCGCGACCTTCAAGCGCCAGCTCAGGATGCTCGGCTTCAGCTATGACTGGTCCCGGGAGATCGACACCACCGAACCCGGCTATGTCCGCTGGACCCAGTGGATCTTCCTCCAGCTCTTCCGTCGCGGCCTCGCCTACCAGGCCACCGCGCCGGTCAACTGGTGCCCCGCTCTCGGCACCGTGCTCGCCAACGAGGAGGTCGTCGACGGCAAGAGCGAGCGCGGCGGCCATCCCGTCTACCGCACCCCGCTCCGCCAGTGGATGCTGAGGATCACCGCCTATGCCGACCGGCTCGCCGAGGACCTCGCGCTCGTCGACTGGCCCGAGGGGACGCTCACCGCGCAGCGCCGCTGGATCGGCCGCTCGGAGGGCGCCGAGATCGTGTTCGGCGTCGACGATCACCCGGACGCGCGCATCGCGGTCTTCACGACTCGGCCCGATACCCTCATGGGCGCGACCTACGTCGTGCTCGCGCCCGAGCATCAGCTGACGCGGACGCTGGCGACGCCGGCCCGGCGCGAGGCCGTCGCCGCGTACGTCCAGGCCGCTGCCCGCAAGAGCGAGCTGGACCGCGTCGCGCTCGCCAAGACGAAGACCGGGGTGCCGACCGGCGCCGTGGCCATCCACCCCATCACCGGCGCCCGCCTGCCGATCTGGGTGGCGGACTACGTCCTGGGCGGCTACGGGACCGGCGCCGTCATGGCCGTCCCGGCGCACGACCAGCGGGACTTCGAGTTCGCGACCGTCTTCGGCCTTCCGATCGTCGAGGTCGTGAGCCCGGACGGGAGACCGCACGACACCCTCGAGGCGGCGTACGCGGACGACGGCGTCAACGTCCGCAGCGGCGAGCTCGACGGCCTGGCGACACCCGAAGCCAAGCGCGCGGTCATCCGCCGACTCGAGGCGCTCGGCCGCGGCCGCGGCACGGTCAGCTACCGGCTGCGCGACTGGGTCTTCTCCCGTCAGCGCTACTGGGGCGAGCCCATCCCGATCTACTTTCCCGTCGAGCTCGTGGACCCGGCCGGCGACCCTCGGCGAGGGACCGCGCACCGGATTCTCTTCGACCAGCCGATCCCGGTCGACGAGTCCGAGCTGCCGCTGCGCCTGCCCGACCTCGTCGATTTCACCCCGGGCGAGGACCCGGCCGGCCCGCTCGCACGCGTCGGCGACTGGCGCTTCTTCCGGCGCGACGGTCGCTGGTTCGCCCGCGAGACCAACACCATGCCGCAATGGGCGGGCTCGTGCTGGTACTACCTGCGGTTTCTCGACCCCGCCAACGACGACCAGCCCTGGGCGATGGACGCGTACGACGCCTGGATGCCCGTCGACCTCTACGTCGGGGGCGCCGAGCACGCGGTGCTCCACCTCCTCTACGCCCGCTTCTGGCACAAGGTGCTCTTCGATCTCGGTCACGTCCGGCACCCCGAGCCCTTCCTGAAGCTGGTGCACCAGGGCACGATCCTGGGGGAGGACAACGAGCGAATGTCGAAGTCGCGGGGCAACGTCGTGAATCCCGACGACATCGTGCGGGAGTACGGCGCCGACGCGCTCCGGCTCTACGAGATGTTCATGGGGCCGCTCGAGGCGGTGAAGCCGTGGCAGACCTCGCAGATCCAGGGCGTGGTGCGCTTCCGGGACCGGCTCTACGCGGTGTGTCGCCAGCCCCTCGTGGACGCGATGGACGACGCCACGCGCCGGCTGCTCCACCGGACCATCAGGAAGGTCAGCACCGACATCGACGCCCTGGCCTTCAACACCGCCATCTCGGCCCTCATGGTCTTCGTGAACCACCTCGCCCACCTCTCCGCGATGCCGCGCGAGGCGGTGCGGGCGCTGGTCCTGCTCGTCTCACCGTTCGCGCCGCACGTCGCCGAGGAGCTGTGGCGGCATCTCGGCCACGCGGGGTCGCTCGCCTACGAGGCCTGGCCCGAGTGGGACGAGGCCCTCGCGGTCGACGACGTGATCGAGCTCCCCGTCCAGGTGAACGGCAAGGTGCGCGGGCGCGTCCACCTCGCCCGCGACGCCTCCGAGGCGGACGCGCGCGTGGCGGCGCTGGCCGCGGATGGGATCGAGGCTCGCCTGGCCGGGCAGGCGGTACGGAAGTTCGTCTACGTGCCGGGGCAGGTCGTGAACTTCGTGGTGGGCTGAAGCTACCGACACGAGGGGTTGCCGCCTGTCGCGTGCGCCAACCCCTCGGGACCTTCTCGATTCGGCGGGCCCTCTCGCTGCGAGCCAGCGCGAGCCGGCCGGTAGCAATGCTGCGCTCGAGGGACGGGCCCGGGCCGGCCAGCTCAGCGAGCGTCACCACGGCGCGGTGCACGTCGCGAGCCAGAACCTGCGGCAGGCAGCGACGTGAGAAGCGTCGGCGCGCCGCGCCGCGCGTTCGTCATCGGTCCTTGGATGCCCGGCGGCCGAGCCACTCGTAGATCATCACGCGGTCCCGGGGACCTGTCCCGCCGGCGTAGATCAGCTTGCCCTCGCGGTTCGGAATCCCCCCGTTCATCCAGCTGTCGATGAAGGGGCGGGCGTTCCCCGACTCCAGGACGATGAAGTCCGGGGCCTTGCTCTCGACGTACCGGAGCGCCAGCGACGAGTCGGCATACGGGAGATACCACAGGTCTCCCCGCGCGTAGTACGCGACCACCGTTCCGGTACCCATGATCCTCTTCGGTCCCGGGTCGTGCTGCTTCAGCCACAACCCGGCCGCCTTGAGCTGAGCCGCTCCCGACTGCGTGAAGTCGCCGACGCCTCCGAGGGCCTGAGCGGCCACTCCGCACAGCGCGACCACGATGAGCCCTCTCAGCACTACCGGCCGGCATCGGGCGAAGCCAGACCAGAGCGCTCCCATCGTCGCTTCCACCCACTGCGCGAGCTCGTCCACTCCCTTCGAGGCCCACAGGATCAAGATCACCAGGAGAACCAGCGTATGTCGGAAGTCGAGCTCCTGGCCGATCAGGAGCACGCCCAGGGCGCTACCGAAGAGAACCAGTATCGCCGCCTCACGGGCCAGCCGCCCCCTCGACCACGGGGTCCGGAACAAGCCGAGCAGGACGAGCACCGATAAGATGGGCGCGCCGAAGGCGCGTTCGGCCGAGAGGAGTGGATACAGACGGCCGACATTCCGTCTGGCCGAATTCGCGAAGTATCGCGCGGTGGCGAAAGCGCTCGCCGGGTTCGTGATGCGCATCGCTCCCGACCGCAGCACGTCGCGGTTACTCCGGAGATGAATCCCCTCCTCCCGGAGGTCCTCTCCGATGCCGTAGCTGGCCTCCCGGTAGCTCAGCCCGGAGCTCATGCGTTGCCCGATGGCGTAGATGATCGTCCCCTTGCCTTCCCAGCGCAGCTGCCCCGCGTTGACCGACAGGAATGCCACATAGGGGGCCGCCAGGACCAGCAGGACGAGCAGGACACTCCCGGCGGCCACAATCATCCGGCGCCCCGTCCCCACCACCGCGCCGCGCACGACCAGCAGCACCAGGAGCGGGGCCGCCAGCACCAGTGCTTCCGGCCGGGTCAGGTAGGCCAGACCAAAGAACACCCCGGCGGCCACGCTCGCGCCGATGCGGCCACCCGACTCCGCGGTGCGAAGGAGCCAATACAGACCGAAGGTCAGCAGGGTGAGATAGAGGGCCTCCGAGTAGACCGACGCGGACAGGGCGATCAAGGTGGGATGCAGCGCCACGATGGCGGCCCCCGCGAAGGCCACCCGTCTGCCGTACAGGCTCCGGCACGTGAGAAAGACCCCCCAGACCAACGCGGTGCCAGCCACGAGCGACACGAGTCGAGCGGCCAGCTCGGAGTTTCTCAACGGGAGCATCAGAGCCGCGATCAGCACGGGATAGAGAGGCGGGAAGTTCAGCTGGACTCCCGCGTTCGCCACGATTCCGCGATAGCCGTTCCCGCTCAGGAGATTCTCGGCGAGCCGGCAATACTCGCTGCCCTCGTTCTCGATCGCCCCGACTTGGGTCAGGGCCCAGGCGATGCGTACGCCGGCGGCGACCACCACCAGAGCCAGCAGGAGAAGGCCCGCCTCATTTTCTCGGATCGCGGGCCGCTCGTCACTCATCGGCGAGTCGCCCCCGATCAGTCCTCGACGACGTGGGAGCGGAACTGCTCCTGATAGAGCCGCCACTGCGCCGCATTCCAGGTCAGGTCGGGCCCGAGGCACTCGCTGGCCCGGTACGCCATCTCGATGGTGTGATGAGTGTTGTCGTGTGCGAACAGCCCTTGGCGACCGAGCGAGACCAGACCGGCGATCCCGGCGAGATGGCTACTGAGCGTCGCCAGATGCTGCGCGAACGCCCGATCGTAGACGGGGTACACGTTCGGGAGGCGGCGGGCAAAGCTGGTGCGAACCAGGCCATCCACCGGCAGCCCGACCCGGGCAAGATCGCCGACCACGCGGCGACGGATCTCCTCGTCGGAGGCACTCCAGATCTCGTCGCCGACCGTGCAGGGGACTTCGACGCAGAGCCCGGTTCGCCCCACGGGCTCGGCGGCCATGCTGTAGTTCTTCGGCTCGGACACGCGCGAGAAGACCGACTCCTGCTCGGGGAAATAGTGCGCATCGTAGGGTGTGAACCGCTCGACGTCGAGGATGAGGTAGAGGAGCACCATGCCCCGGTAGGTCAGCTTCGCCACCGAGGCCGTCACCGGATCCGGCGGGGGCGGCGCGAGGAGACGGGCGAGTGCGGTCACCGGGATCGTGGAGAAGACGACCGTCGCGTCGATTTCCTGGCTCTCGGCGCCGGCGGCGCCCCCGCTCCCGGCCCGGTCGGTGGCCAGGATCAACCGGCGCACGAAACCGCCGTCGATCACGATCCGACGTGCCTGGGTGGACAGGAGGATGCTTCCTCCGAGCCGCCTCACCTCGCCGGCCAAGGCCTCGCTGATCTGGCCGTAGCCGCGGCGTGGATAGTAGAAGATCGGAGGGCGGGCCGCGCCCAGTCCGGGCACCACCGAGAGCGCTTTCCGGATGACCTTGCCGATGCTGTCGGCCGATACTCTCCGATGCGCTTGCTCCGCCGCGATATCGGTCGGATCGAGTCCCCATAGCTTTCGGGCATACGGGAAGTAGAAGCTGGTGCAGATCGTCGGGCCCAGGCCGGCCAGCAGCGCCTCCGCGAAGGTCGTCGGTGGGGGCGAACCCCAACGAAACCGCTTGGCGATCGCATCGCGGCCGACACCGGCGACGAACCACGGGGGCAGCCGAGTCACGAGGTCCAGGGGGCTCAGCGGGAATCTCACGTAGCGGCCGAGCAGGCGGATGCGGCCGTGCCGGGGCCGGACGAGGAGATCCGGACCCAGCAAACGCCGGAGGTCAGCCAGGATCTCCGGGTCGGTGGCGGGGTGCAGCCGATGACTGCCATGGTCCAGGTAGAGCCCGTCGAACTCGAAGCTGGCCGCGAGGCCTCCGACGGCAGGCTGGCGCTCGATCACCATGACGGGTACGTCCAGGTCACCGCGCCGCAAGAGTCTTGCCGCGAGCGCGAGGCCGGCGGGACCGGCGCCGAGGACGATGACCGGGTCGCGCCGTGCCACCACCGGCTAGGACGCGATCGCTTCCCGCGGCGCGCGCGGAGCCGTCCGCAGGTCGGACGCGTTCCGTCGGCCCAGGTAGAGGTCGTACCAGAGCAGGTAGTTGAGCAGGCCCCAGAGGGGCCGGCCATGATCGACCGCCATCGCCTGATGCTCGCTCCAGAGTCTCTGGATCTCAAAGGGATCGAAGAGGCCGGTGGCCTTCACGGTGGGCGACAGCAGGACATCACCGGCAAACTCCCGCAGCTCCCGGCGCATCCAGCGCGAGTACGGCATCTCGAGGCCCACCTTCTTCTTCCGCAATACCGCCTCCGGCAGGCGGCCCTTCATCGCCGAGCGTAGGAGGTGCTTCTTGCGCAATCCTTTGAGCTTGTATTCCACCGGTACCGTGGACAAGAACTGCACGAGGTCGAGGTCGGTGAACGGAACCCGCGCCTCCAGGGAATGGGCCATCGTCATCCGATCGTTCTTGATCATGAGGTCGTCCGGCAGATGGAAGGAGTAGTCGACGTAGAGAAGACGATTCAGCTCGTCCTCGGCGGAGCAGTGGTCGTAGGTGGCCACGAACAGCCGGTCCGAGGCCGGATACCCACCGCCGCGAGCCGCGTCGGTGAGCATCATCGCCTTCGTATCATCGGACATCACCACCCGCCAGGAGAAGTGGGATCGAGGCACGTCGAGCTCCGCCCCCCGGACGAAGCGCTTGGCCTTGAAGTCCAAGCTGAGCTTTCGGTGCGATACCGGCAAGCGCTCGGCACAAGTCCGGGCGGCCCCCCGCAGCCACGCCGGGGCGCGTCGATACCAGCGCCTGACCTTGGCCGCGGTGTAGGTGTCGTATCCAGCGAAGATCTCATCGCCGCCTTCCCCCGAGAGCAGGACGGTGACGAAGTCCTTTGCGGTGGCGGACAGCAGGAAGGTGGGGATCGCCGAACCATCCGCGTAGGGCTCGTCGATATACGCGAGATAGACAGGCAGGAGCTGCCTGACCGCATCGGGCGTCACGAGCACCTCGTGATGCTCGGTACCGAGCGCGCTCGCCACCATTCGCGCATACGCCGATTCGTCGAAGCTCGGGTCTTGAAAGCCGATCGAGAACGTATGGAAGTCGGCACCGCCTCGGACGTCGGCCATCAAGCGGGCGAGCGCGCTGGAGTCCATGCCCCCCGAGAGCATCACCCCGACCGGCACATCGGCGACGAGCTGTCGGCGTACCGCCTCTTCCAGCAGCTCGCGGGAGCGCCGGATTGCCTCCGCTTCGGTCATCACCGAATCGATCGAATAGTCGAGGTCGAAAAAACGCGTAACCGTCGGCTCGAGCTCGCCGGAACGGAGCTCGAGTCGGTGGCCCGGGCGGAGCTCCCGGATGCCCTCGAAGGCGGTCAGCGAGCCGGGCACGTAGTTCAGGCTGAGGTAGTGGTGCAGCGCTTCCAGGTCCGGCCGCGGCTCGTATCCCGGCACGGCCAAGAGCGCCTTGATCTCGGAGGCAAACCAGAGCCCCTCGACGGTGCGGAGGTAGAACAGGGGCTTGATGCCGAACGGATCACGCGCGAGGTGGAGGGTCTGCGACCGGCCGTCCCACAGGGCGAACGCGTACATCCCGTTGAGCTCACGGAGGCAGTCGATGCCGAGCTCCTCGTAGAGATGGACGATCACCTCGGTGTCGGTGCGAGAGCGGAACCGGTGTCCCCGATCGAGAGCGAAGCGGGTCCGGAGATCGCAAAAGTTGTAGACCTCCCCGTTGTAGGCGATCCACACCGTCTCGTCTTCGTTCGCCATCGGCTGGCGCCCGGCCGGGGAAAGATCGATGATGCTGAGGCGCTGGTGCGTGAGGCCACAGGGGCCGCTCCATTGCCTTCCGCCCGCATCGGGTCCGCGGTGGCGCAGCGTCGCGCCCATGGCCTGCAGAGCCGCATCGTGGCAGCGCGAGTCCCGCTGTCGCTTCAGTACTCCGGCAAAGCCACACACGGAGAGCCCCTAGCCCTCCGCTCGCCGGTCGGGCTCGTCCGCGGTCATGTGGGCAGGGGGGCGAAGGGTGAGAGCGGATACGCTCGGGGCGGTCGGGACGATCTTACGCGCCACCGCATCGGACATCATGCCGATCAGCAGGATTTGGATCCCGGCGAGGACGAGGGTCAGGGCGCTCGTGGAGACGACCGGCATCACCAGGATCGACCATCTGAGACCGCCGGCCCGTACGATCGCCAAGATCACGTCCATGACCGTCTTCAGACCCCCGAGGGCCAGGCACATCAGCGCAGGGGGGACGAAGACCTTGAGCGGATTGAACAGCATCGACACGCGCAGGACCAGTGCCACGAAGGTCACGAAGTCCCACGGGACGATCTTCGATTTCCCCTCGCGCCGGTTGTAGCCGATGGAGATGGTCGTGACCCGGTAGTGGTCGCAGAGCATCGCCAGGGTCTGCGTCGTCGTGAACGAGAACTTGCTCGGCAGGATGGAGAAGTATGGCTCCATCGCCGACCGGCGGAAGGCACGCAGACCCGAGTTCAGATCCGGAATCCGCTCACCGGAGACGTATTCGGCCAAGCGCCGCAGCAGCCACTTCGCCGGCCTCCGTAGAAGGGGAATCCTCACGTTCTGCTTGACTCGTGCTCCGATGACGAGGTCGGCTTCCCGCAGGGCGAAGAGAAGGTCCGGGATGGACTCGATTGGGTACGTACCGTCTGCGTCTGTGATCACCACCGCATCATATCGAGCGGCCAGGATACCGGTCTTGAGCGCCGCCCCGTATCCGCGGTTGCGCTGGTGCCGGATGACGCGCGCCCCTGAGCGGCCCGCCGCCACGCTCGTGCCGTCGGTGGAGCCGTCGTCCACGACGATCACCTCGTGAGGAGTGGCGGCCTCCCTCAGCGCCTGCTGGACCTGCCGGGCGACCCGCCCCACGCTGGCTTCCTCGTCGTAGGCGGGGATGACAACGCTCACCGGCTCGGTCGCGGATGATCGCCCGGACTCTTCTGGCCGCTCCCCGCCGCCCCGCTCGACCAATCACTCCCCGACTGCCCCCGCCGAGGTCAGGGCGGCTGGCGCTCGATCAACGGAGACGGTGATCGTCGAGTACGGGAGCTTCTGGTCCGATCACCGGGCCATCGAGCGGCGCGTGTCCAGGCCAATGATTCGGGTCCGACTGGTCAGGGAGAGTACGGGGTAGGGGGGCCGATGTCAACCATGACCGTGGCGATCGGTCGACTCGGCGCGAGCATTTGACGCGACAGGCAGGCGGGTCTATTTTGCAAGACAGCGAGCCGTAGTCTGGCGCATCGAACCGCAGGCGGGTGTATGTCGCACCGCAGTAAGCCGTTCCTCCTGGTGGTCGCCCGGGATGACGAGACGCGGCTCGCCCTTGCCCACGAGCTCTTCGGAAAGCGACCTGACGTACAGATCGTGCTGGACCGCCGAGCCCACGAGCGCCGCTCCGGAGACGTCGCGCCGATCGCTCAGGTCGACCGTCGTCAGGGGGAGCGGCGATCGTTCGACCTCTCGGGAGAGCTGGCGTCGGCGGGATGGGCGTGGGGGCGGCTCGCCGGCAGGTCGAGATTCGTGCTCCCTCGCCTTCACTCCCTCGCCGAGGGCCCCCGGTCCGAGAAGCCTCGTCGCTCGGGGAGCCCCCAGCCCGACGCGCCTCGGGGACGCCAGCCGTCGCCGACGGTCCTCCTGGGTATCCTGATCGCGGCGGGCGCGCTCTTGCGCGGGTACTGGGCGATCACGCACGGTGCGCTGCTGGAGGGCAACGCGTGCGCGATGGCCCGGATCGCCGAGAATCTGCTCGCGCACGGGACCTACGTGGGACTCTACGAAGGGCCCGAGCTGATGTATCCGCCCTTCTTTCCGATGCTCCTCGCGCTCGGCTCGCTGTTCATCGGCTCCGTCCCGGGCGCGGCCCGCCTCGTCCCCTTCCTGGCCGGTGTGCTCCTCGTGCCGGTCATGTTCGCACTCGCTCGCCTCGTGTACGGGGTGCGGATCGCGCTCATCGCGGCGGCGCTGGTGACCTTCCACCCCGTGCTCGTCGACCTCTCCGGCACACCCCTTTCGGAGGGCCCGTACCTGCTCCTGATGGTCTCGGGTCTGTACTTCGGGCTGCGCTCCCTCGACTCCGGTAAGTGGAGCGACAGCGTCTGGAGTGGCGTGATGCTCGGGCTCGCGTACCTCACCAGGCCCGAGGCCCTCCTCTCCGCCGCCGCCATCCTCGCGGTCGGGCTGGCGGCGGATATGGGGCGACCGGCATTCGTGCAGCGCTTCGGGCGGCGCGCGCTGTGTCTGCTGGCTCCCATTGTCGCTCTGATGGCGCCGTACGCGGCTTATGTCTCGGCGCACGCCGGAACGCTGCGCCTCGAAGGTAAGGGGCTCATCAACTACGCGTTCGGGGAGCGTCGCAACGAGGGAATGAGCCCGTTCGAGGCGGCCAATGGGATCGGGCCGGATCTCTCCCCGGAAGGCCCGCTGATCTCACCGAACCATTTCGTGGCCACGACCGCGCGGATACCCTCCGTCCGAGAGCTGCCGGCCTTCTGGATCAGGAGCGCCCAACGCAACAAGGTGCCGCTGCTTCAGACACTGCTGGTCTCGCCAACGCTCGGGTCCATACTCGGAGTCGCCCTCGTCACGCTCGGCCTGTTCGGTCGCTCGTGGACGCGACGCCGCGCCTGGCACGAGAGCGTGCTGCTCACCGTGGGAGCCGCGCATCTCGTCCTGATCCTCGGCCTCCATGTCGTGAGCTTCCGGTACCTGCTGCCCGTGCTGCCCCTGCTTCTACTCTGGATCTCATCGGGGATCGACGGGGCGGCGCGGTGGAGCGTGGGGACCGCCCGGCCAAGCACACGTCTGCCGCACCGCCGGGTCCACTGGGCCGCGAACAGCATCCGCGGCGTTCTGATCGTCGCGGTCCTGCTGCTGGCCGTATGGGGGACACGCTGGGGGTCACTCCAGGAGGAGGATCCGGAAACCCTGGCCGTGAGGGACGTCGGGACGTGGCTTGGCGCCTATCGGCCGGGCCCGAAACGGATCATGACCGTCGATGCCTTGATCCCGTACTACTCGGGGGGGACGTACCTGCCCCTGCCCTATGCGGAGGCCCCGCTCGCACTCGAATACGTGCGCCAGCAGCGCCCTGACTTCATCGCTCTGATCGGGGCCAAGCGTCCCCTCGCACCCTACCTCGAGCAGTGGGGCGAGACCGGGATCCCCGATCCGGCCGCGAGGCTCATCTACCGGAGCGGTCGCGGCTCCCCCGTCGACGTCGCCATCTACGAGTGGGCCGGCGCGAGGCCGTAGCGACACCCAGGACGCCTGACTCGCCATGACGGTGGCCCAAAGCTACTTGACGACGAGGCTCGGTCGACGGATTCTCGGCGGCATGGGTGACGCGCGTGGCACCTCCACGAGGACGGCGCCGCTGCTCGTCCTTTCATTTCTCGTCGCACTCCTCACCGATCCTTTCGCGGTCTCCGCCGCGACGGTCAATTTCACTCGGGGCGCGGCCACCGCCCAGAAGTTTGGCGTGCATGAGATCGTGCTCACCGGCAACGGATCTGTAACGAACCCCTTTGATACGGACGCCACGGTCACCTTCACGCCGCCCTCCGGGGCCGCGCAGGCCAAGACGGTCAAGGCGTTTTACGACGGCGGCAAGACGTGGCGGGCGCGAGTCTACGTCACCGAATCAGGGTCCTGGCAGTGGACGTCCAGCTCGTCGGCCGACGCGGGTCTCGACGGCAAAACGGGGAGCTTCCAGGCCGTGCACTCTTCACTGCGCGGAATGATCAAGAGGCATCCGAGTAACGCCAAGGCCCTGATCACCGACGACGGTCAATGGTTCCCTCTGATCATCGACTGGGGAGCCGAGCTGTTCAACCGTTCCAAGGCCAATTGGCGCCAGTTCGTCCGGGATGCGGCCAAGATGGGCGTGAACGTGATCATCGCCGACGCGTCTGGCGACGTCGAGGGCGCTGATCCTACGACGGTCGATCCCTGGCTGGGGGTGGGGTCCGTCGACCACACTCGCTACGATCTTGCCCAATTCCAGACCGTGGACGCCCGAGCGATCTGGATCTTCGACAACTATCCGGAAATGTATCTCGAATGGGTGCTCCTCTCGGTCAGCTCCTACGGCGGCGACGGGAGCGGATGGATGGCCTTGCCGGTGGCAATCCGGCAAAACACGATGCGCTATATGATCGCGCGCTGGGCCGCGTTCCCGAACCTGATGTGGTTGAACTCCCTAGGGGACATCGACTATGCGAAGCCGATTTCAGCGAGTTATGCGCGGGACGTAGGAACCTTCTTCGCCGCCAATGATCCATGGCGGCACAATTTTTCCGTGCGCGGCTTTCGGGAGATGCTGTTTCCGTTCACCCGAGCAAGCGATCTGGCTTGGGTCGGCAGGGTGTCCCTGCAAGACACGTGGGGCATCAAGGCCTCGATCATTCATCGCTACGAGCACGTTCCCCTGCCGGTGAGCCTGGCCGATCAGTACCAGGAGGGCTACACACCCACACCCTTCGTGAATGCCCGCTACTTCTATCGTTGGAGCTACTGGGCCTGGCTCTTGTCGGGTGGATCTGCCTGCCACGGCGGTTACTACGTGACCGACCCGCCCTATTCCACGAGCGGTTATACGGGCCTCGATTCGGTGCCGTACATCTGGAGGTATTTCAAGGACCGCAACATCGATCTCGGCCTCTTCCGGCCAGACCCTGGCCTGATGAGCGACTATCGCCCGGGCGCGGCCACGACGAACGATGCCGAGAGCATGGAAGTGATGCGGCGGGGCGAGACCGAGCTCATCGCGTACCATCCCAACTACTCGGTGGGGGACGGACCCAGAGCCGCGCCGGATTCGAACGTGGCGGCAGGGATGCGTTTGGATCTGCGGTCCTTTCCGGGCACCTACCAAGTGGAGTGGTACCGGCCTCACGATGGTGTCGCTCAGACCGCGGGGACCGTCTCCGGCGGCGCCGTGCGGACTCTCACCTCCCCGTGGGTGGGGTACGATGTCGTGCTTCGCTTGTTGGTCGCTGACTCGCCCGCTCCTCGCGCAAGACGCTAGTTCAGCCGCCTCGCCCCTGCGCTCCCGCCGGGGCTCACGGGGGGCCGGACCGCCCGTCGCCGGACGCCCCCGCGGCGATGGCATTAATCGTTCCTATGCGCTACACGTTCACTAGGGGTATCCCGCTCCACACCAGACCCGGCCAGGGCGCGGCGCGCTATCCAGAAGCACGTCGAGGGCCTGCGGATCGCCCCTGCGCCGGAGGCGGACGATCGGGCGGTGAGGGCCGGGCAAAGATCGAGGGCCTCCTCGAGGCCGAGGAGGCAGTGCCCCTACAGTTGGTTGCGGGGGCTGGATATGCAGAATGCTACACCGCCCCGGAGACGTGCTGGATTGGCCTCCGTTGACGCTTCAATCACACCCGGCCGCTTGTGACCCTGCCGGGCCGCCGGACTAAGCCCTCATTCCACGCCGCTGGCAAAGCATGAGACGCGACGCGTCGTCGATCAGCGCTTCTCTCGCGAGTGGCTCTGGGCCTCCTGGGCTCTCGTTGGCACCAACTGGGTGAAGTCTGGATCCGCTCGACTGGCCGCGGCACTGCTGGCTCCCGCTGATCTTGACGGCCGCCAGCGCAGGAGGCTTGCTTGACGAAATGGACACGCCGGGCTAACATTTGCGGCCACTAGCGGGTCCCTTCTCGATCCAGGTTCGCGCAGAACTGCGAAAGGAGCGTCCACCAATGCCGCTCTATCTGGACGTCCACAACAAGATCGAGGGACTTACCACCGAGATGGCGGGGGAGGCACATAAGAAAGACCTCGCCGTGCAGGGGAAGTACGGCGTGAACTACCTCCGGTACTGGTACGACGAGGGCACGGGCAAGGTGTTCTGTCTCTGCCAGGCTCCGAGCAAGGAAGCGGCGGCAGCGGTCCACCGCGAGGCACATGGCGGCACGGCGGACGAGATCATCGAGGTGAAGGAAGGGTCGTAGGAACGGGTTCGCGCCCCGCGGGGATAGCGAGCCGATTTGAGTTGCCCGCGATGCCGGCAGGATAACCCCCCGAGCGCCAAGTTCTGCAGCGGCTGCGGCGGGCGACTGGAGGTGGTCTGCTCGGCGTGCGGGCATCCCAACATGCCCGGTAGCCGCTTCTGCAATGAGTGCGGCACGCCGGTGGCGTCGGACTCCGCGCCGGTCTCCGTGTCGCCCCAGACTTACACCCCCCGCTACCTGGCCGAGAAGATCCTCACATCTCGCCACGCCCTCGAGGGGGAGCGCAAGCAGGTCACCGTGTTGTTCGCGGACATCAAAGGCTCCCTCGAGCTGCTGGCCGACCGAGACCCCGAGGATGCCCGAAAGCTCCTCGATCCGATCCTCGACCTCATGATGGCCGCGGTCCATCGCTACGAAGGTACCGTCAACCAGGTGATGGGCGACGGGATCATGGCGCTCTTCGGCGCGCCGTTGGCCCACGAGGACCACGCCGTGCGCGCCTGCTACGCCGCCCTCGCGATGCAGGAAAGCATTCGCCGGTACGCGGCCGAGGTTCGCCGAGGCCACGGCATCGAGGTCCAGATTCGCGTCGGGCTCAACTCCGGCGAGGTGGTCGTGCGCGCGATCGGGAGCGATCTCCGCATGGACTACTCGGCCGTGGGCCAGACCACCCACCTTGCCGCGCGCATGGAGCAGCTCGCGATCCCGGGCTCGACGCGGTTGACCGGGGAGACGCTCCGGCTTGCCGAGGGGTTCGTCCAGGTCGTCGCGATCGGTCCCATCCCCGTCAAGGGAATGGCCAGCCCGGTCGACGTGTTCGAGCTCGCCGCACCATCGGCGACGCGCACGCGTCTCCAGGCGGCGGCGGCCCGGGGGCTCACCCGCTTCGTGGGCCGTAGCCAGGAGCTCGACCATCTCCGACAGGCGCTCGAGAAGGCCCGAGGGATGCAGGGGCAGGTGGTCGCGGTGGTCGGCGAACCTGGGGTGGGGAAATCCCGGCTGCTCTGGGAGTTCATCCACTCGCACCGGACGCAAGACTGGCTCGTGCTGGAGTCCAGCTCCGTCTCCTATGGCAAAGCCAGCGCCTATCTGCCCGTTATCGACCTCTGCAAGAGCTACTTTCGCATCGAGGCGCGGGACGATGCGCGAAGCGTCCGGGAGAAGGTCACCGGCAAGCTCCTCACGCTCGACGAGTCGCTGCGCGCCATGGTGCCGGGCTTTCTCGACCTGCTGGACGTGCCGACCGAAGACGCCTCGTGGCACGCCCTCGACGCCGGACAGCGCCGCCGCCGCACCGTGGATGGTCTGCGCCGCATGTTGCTGCGAGAGAGCCAGATCCAGCCCCTATGCCTGGTATTCGAGGATTTGCACTGGGTAGATGCCGAAACCCAGAGCCTCCTTGATGCGCTCGTCGAGAGCTTGCCGACGGCGCGGACCCTTCTGCTCGTCAACTACCGGCCGGAGTACAGCCATGGCTGGGGAAGCAAGACTTATTATAGCCAGCTGCGGCTCGACCCCTTGCCGGCCGACAGCGCGGCGGAGCTGCTCCGCACGCTGCTCGGGGAGACCGAGGAGCTCGATCCGCTCAGGCGTCTGCTCATGAAGCAAGCGGAGGGAGTTCCTTTCTTCCTCGAAGAGAGCGTGCGGACTCTGGTGGAGAGCGGGGCCTTAGCGGGCGAGCGCGGCAAGTATCGACTAGCACGGCCCTTCGCCACCATCCAGGTGCCGGCCACGGTGCAGGCGATCCTGGCCGCGCGGATCGATCGTCTTCCTCCCGAGGACAAGACTCTCCTCCAGACGGCTGCCGTCATAGGCAAGGATGTGCCCTTCGCGCTCCTCCTGGCGATCGTGGACGCCCCGGAGGACGCGGTACGGCTGGGGCTCACGCGGCTCCAGGCGGCCGAGTTCCTCTACGAGACGGCCCTCTTCCCGGAGCTGGAATACACCTTCAAGCACGCGCTGACCCAGGAGGTCGCCTACACCGGCCTCCTTCAGGAGAGGCGCCGCGCTCTTCACGCGAGAATCGTCAGGGACTTCGAGGCGCTCTACCCCGAACGCACGTCCGAGCGGACGAGCTGGCTCACCCTGCACGCATTCCGGGGAGAGGTGTGGGACCGGGCGGTGGCGTACCTGCAGAGCAGCGACTTCCCTACCCTGGATGGCTATACCGGCGGCTTCGGCGCCCTCGAAGGCACGGGCGCCCTCTGGTGGATGGGAGACCACGAGCACGTAATCACGACCGCTCGGCGAGAGCTGGGAGCGGGGCCGGCCATGGCGGCCTGGGGCTTCGGCCTGTCCGTGGCGACGAACCTGCGGATCGGTCAGGCCTATCATTCGCTCGGCCAGTACGCGCGCGCGATGAGTTCTCTCCGCAAGAACCTCGACATGCTGGAAGACGGGCAGGCCGATGACCACACGTACATGATCGGGCTGCCCTCCGTGCTGACCGGAACATGGCTTGCCCTGTGCCTTGCCGAGTGTGGCGAGTTCGCCGAGGGCCTAGCCGCCGCCGAGGAGGCGCTGCGCGCCGCTGAGGCTGGCGATCCGGGATACAGCCTGGTCGTGGCCAGCGGAGGCCTGGGGAGTGTTTGCCTGCTGAAGGGAGACCTCACCCGCGCCGTCACGTTCCTCGAGCGCGGCCTGCCGCATGAGCCGGCCGAGCCGGTAACCCGCGCGTGGCCATTCCTCGCATCTACCTTGGGAGCAGCGTACACGGGCCTCGGACGCCTCGACGAGGCGCTGCCGCTTCTCGAGCAAGCGGTCGAGCGGGCTCGAGCGATGAAGCTCAAGGCCAATCAAGCGCTGCGCCTCGTTCGGCTGGCCGAAGCACATGTTGAGGCTGGCCGGGCCGACGGTGCCTTCACATTGGCCGCGCAGGGGCTCGACCTCGCACAGGAGCATCGCGAGCGGGGCCACGAGGCGTACGCCTTTCGGCTACTCGCCTCGATCGAAGTCGAACGCGAGGCGCCGAACCTCGACCGGGCCGAGGAGAACTACCAGAAGGCCCTCGCCCTTGCCAACCAGCTCGGCATGCGACCGCTCCAGGCGCATTGTCACGTCGGACTTAGTCGCCTGTATCGGCGGCGGGGTGGTTCCGAGGAGGCCTCGGCCGCGGTCGGGGCTGCGCGCGAACTGTTTCGTGCGATGGAAATGACCTTTTGGCTGCATGACTCCGAATAGGAGGCCGCGATCATGACCCCACCTTCCGCGTCCCCGGTCCTGTCCGAGGCCATGCTCCGGCGTTTCCGCGAGCGCGCGCCCGGCTATGACCGGGAGAATCGCTTCTTCCAGGAGGACTTCGACGATTTGCGTCGGGCCGGCTACCTGGCCATCGCGGTGCCGCGCGAGCTGGGGGGAGGTGGTTTTACCTTCTCGGAATGCATGCGCGAGCAGCGCCGCCTGGGCTACTACGCGCACGCGACCGCGCTGGCGATGAACATGCACCTCTACTGGGTTGGGGTAGCCGCCGACCTCTGGCGAGCAGGAGACCGCTCCCTCGAGTGGATACTCCGCGGCGCCGTCGGCGGCGAGGTCTTCGCGGCGGGCCACGCCGAGCGTGGAAACGACATGCCGCTGTTTCTCTCCACCGCGACGGCTGAGCGGGTCGCGGGAGGTTACCGGCTCACGGGCCACAAGTCCTTCGGGAGCCTGACACCGGTTTGGACGTACCTCGGGATGCACGCGATGGACTCGAGCGATCCGGCAGCGCCAAAGATCGTGCACGCCTTCATGCCCCGGGCGACGGAGGGGTACTCGATCAAAGAAACCTGGGATGTCCTGGGTATGCGTGCCACCGCCAGCCAGGACACGGTGCTCCAGGGCGCCTTCGTGCCCGACCGGTACGTCGCGCGCGTGGTTCCTGCCGGGTTTGCGGGTGCCGACCTGTTTATCCTGGCGGTCTTTGCCTGGGCGCTGACCGGCTTCGCGAACGTATACTATGGGCTCGCCCGTCAGGCGTTCGACCTAACGGTCGACAATCTGAAGACCAAGACCTCGATCGCTATCTCTCGCGGCGGGCTGATCCATCACCCCGAGGTGCAGCACGCTGTCGCTGACATGGTGATTGAACTGGAGGGGATCGAACCCCAGATCGACCGCCTCGCCGACGACTGGACCCAGGGGGTTGACCACGGCGGTGCATGGCCAGTGAAGATCGTCGCGACGAAGCACCGGACCGTCGAGGCGGTGTGGAAGATCGTGGACACCGCTCTCGATCTCGCGGGAGGCTACGGCATCTTCGCGGCCTCCGGGATCGAGCGGCTGTTCCGAGATGCCCGACTCAGCCGGATCCACCCGGCCAACTCCGCCCTCACGCACGAGGTCGTCGCCAAGCTGACGCTCGGGATCGATCCCGACGCCCAGCCGAGGTGGGGCTAAGACCGCTTGCTCCGGGGCTTGACCTGGTCGAGCACAAGGGCCTCGGAGAACACCTCCGAGGCCCTTGGCTTCTGTGGTTGCGGGGGGCCCGCTTTGGATTGTGGAAGCGACTCCTGGCCTTCCAGTTCCTACTGGACTACTGACCGTTACGGCGGGGACAAAGCGGCGTTAGGAGTCGCCGCGATCAAAACACGCAGCCCAGGACGGCGACCTAGAACCCGTCACTGGAGTTGCCCCGGTTTCGTGGACGGTGCACGGCTTTCGTCCTACGCGACGACAGGATGCCGTTGTTCATAGCTGATCGGCGACAGGTAGTCCAGGCCAGAATGCCGCCGATGCGGGCTGTACCAGCCCTCGATGAAGTCGAAGACGGCCATCCGGGCTTCGGCCTGGGTCGGGAAGCGGCGCCGGTCCAGCAGCTCGCACTCGAGGGTGGCGAAAAAGCTCTCACAGAGGGCGTTGTCGTAAGCGTCGCCGACGCTCCATGGACGGGCGGACGCCGGCCTCGCGGCAGCGGAGGCCAAAGGTGATCGAGGTGTACTGCCCGAGTTCAAGTGGTCATCGCAACCCCCTCTGGTGAGGTGTTGCGACGACCGCTTGAATTCACCCTGACAGCCCTGGTCGGAGTGGTGAATCACGGTGGTGGGCCGTCGCTGCGCCACGGCCATGTTCAACGCGTCGAGGACGAGCTCCGTTCGCAGGTGCGTCGCCATCGCCCAGCCGATCACGCGGCGACTCCACACATCGAGGACGACGGCGAGGTCGAGGAAGCCGGCCCAGGTCGGGATGTAGGTAATGTCGGCCACCCAGAGGCGATCCGGCCCGGCCGCCGCGAAGGCGCGGCTGACCAGATCGGGCGCGGGCGCCGCCGCGGGATCCCGGCGAGTGGTGCCCTGCCGCTTCCGGCGGCTCACGCCCTGCACGCCCGCGGCGCGCATCAGCCGGGCTACGCGTTTGCGCCCGATGTGGATGCCGTTGGCGGCCAGCTCGGCGTGGACGCGGGGCACCCCGTAGGTCCCGCGGGAGCGACCATGAATCGCCTGGATCTGGGCGCCCAGGGTGACATCGGCCCGAGCGCGCGCCGAGAGCGGCCGCTGCCGCCACGCATAGTACCCGCTGGGAGAGACCCCCAGGACCCGGCACAGCATGGCGATGCGATGGCTGGCCCGGTGCGCCGTCACGAACTCGAATCCTTGGACGGGATCGAGCCGGTCTCCTTGGCAAACCAGGCCGCGGCTTTTTTTAGGATCTCCCGTTCTTCGCGGAGGGTCTTGTTCTCCCGCCGGAGGCGGCGGAGCTCCTCGCGCTCGTCGCTCGGGAGGCCATCCAGGCGCTGCCCCGCGTCCCGATCGGCCGAGCCAGC